>Ga0315914_1001620_pt1 | contig 33934 bp, 15 predicted proteins | sample MpolenodulesMG_FD_203920 | JGI IMG/M metagenome (GOLD analysis project Ga0315914, IMG submission 203920) | Medicago polymorpha root nodule microbial communities from Los Angeles, California, United States - elongated nodules | ecosystem: Host-associated > Plants > Roots > Nodule | place: USA...
CATTACAAGGGATGAGATGATGGTTTTAGTTTTTTCATTGGAAGCACATGGTGGCCGGAAAACATGAGAAAAGGAGGTGGTTTGGAATTTTCAACATCTCCAATTTGATCAATAAAATAGTGGGTTTTGTAGAGAAAAGATAAAGGAATTCAATTGTGGTGGTAGATTTGGGAAAGGAGATCGAATGGAGAAGCTACAGTTCCTCAAAATTGGCGGTGGTGGTGGTTTGGGGAAGAAGAAGAAGCGTGTTGTGTTATTGTGTTGATCCAGAAAGAGAGATGAAATAATGAGAAATAGAGTTAGATGTGGTTGATTCACAGTAAGATACAGTAGACATGCATGATCTAACGATTATCTTTTAATAAAAAAGATCAAACGGATTATATTAAAATAATTAATAGATCTATGGTGGACCACTTTTATGGTTGGTTTACCATAGACATTTGATGTTAAACTTAACGGTCGGTGATTTATTTGACAGACGGAGGGCAAATTAAGGGACCAAAACATAAGTTTTATTAGTTATAGGACCAAAATGAAAACTTGAAATTAATTAAGGGACCAATTGACCTATTAAGCCTTATAATTTATAAAGATTAAAACTCTAATAGTTTTAGTTAAATATATCTAAGTTTATATATATTTAAATCTTACTTAGGTTTATGTCCCCGGTTAATTCTTTTTACCTTTCTCATAATGAATTTCTAGCTTCTCAAACTAACATTTAAATTTATTTTTTAATCCTTTTAAAAAAATACTTTTTAATAATTTTTAAATTGGGTAATAGTTGTTAAAGATTTTATTAATATTAATTTTTCAAAAATAACATGAAATTGTTGGTAATGATATTTATCTGGACTAATTAGACTAAAATGATATGATTATTGTAGGTTAATATTTTCACGATTCAACCACGTTTTTTTTAATGACACGATCCAGCCATGCTAAAATGTGAGTCAATCATGCCGACCATTTTATCCATTTTCTTGTATTTTTTGATGGTGGTCGATGTTTGAATCTTGGACCTTGCATATACTATGCATTATCCTTACTAACTGAGCTTAGCTCACAAGGACATCCATTTTACTCGTATGTATATATGTTTGTAATTACAATTGCAATGAGTTTACCTAAAAAAAATAAATAGCAATGACTTAAAAGTAAATTTACTTAAAGAAATCAACCAAAAGAAATAATTACTTAAAGAAAAGATGAAAGTTTGAACTTCAGACCAACTTTCTAATTGCAAATGAAAACCTCATAAATATAAAGATTGTGCAAAGCAAATTTTTCTTTATAAACATTAATCCCATTGATTTTTCCACTTAAAAAATTATCTCCTTTTAATTTGATTCTACCAAAGAAAACAAAAAAGAAATCATATTTCAAAATTCTTACCACGTTTTATTTATTTAATTTTATTCTTACCTTTTTCATTATTCTTCTTCTATATTATTTATTTATTATTTTTTCTTCCTTTACCTTCTTTGTCTTTCAGTTTTCTTCAATTGGTTGATCTGCTTCTCCACCACCCTACTCTCGATCTTCCCCTTTAATGGCCGATGAAGATCACCTTCAACTGTAACTCTAGAGAGAGAGAGAAATTTTTAGTGTGAGAAAAAAAGTTTTGATTTTTAGTGAAAATTTTGATATGGGTTTGTGTTTTTGACTGTGTTTTGAAGCTGAGAAGTGATTAGGGTTTGTTTATGAGTGTTAATTATTGTTGGGTTTTGTAAAAAGTTTTGATTTTGATATTGATTTTGATATGGGTGGTTGTTTTCCTTGTTTTGGATCATCCAACAAGGAGGACACTAATGCTGTGAAGGAAGTTTCAAAAAAAGAATCTTTTAAGGAAGCTTCTCTTCCTCAATCTCATCACCCCACTAGGGTTAGCTCAGGTTTGATGCTAAATTTTGTATCTCTTTTTTTATTTTTATTTTTATTTTTATTTTGCCCTCTTTTGTTGATTGTTGTTTTGTGTTGAATTCTGTTCAATTTTGTGTTTTTGTTTGTTTATGTGAATTAATTTGTGTGCCCACGTTGTTTGTTTGTTTGATCTGGTTCATTTGAAGTGTTGGTTCTGCTGATTTGATGGTAGTGGTGATTGGTGATAGGTTTTGGTTTCCCTGAATTCTATAATTGCATTTTGGTCCCAATAAGCGCTTCTAGTAACATTGTTGATGATCTGCTACTTGGTAAAATATGCATATGATATGACCAATCATATCACATTGATTCTGAATGTTTTCCAATTTTTTGTTGACTATTCTAGGATGCAAAACAGATTCAGGGTATGATAGCTGCATTTTCAGCGAAGTGTTCTTCAATGTAGTAGATAGCTATGTAATATTAACCTAGATTATTTTGGTGTTGTCAAATAGCGGCTACAGTGGTGCCATAGCACTATAGTTTAGTGGAATCTGAGCAAATCGCTATTGTTTTGCAATAAGCTATTTAGTGCAAAGTGATGTCAAATAGCGGCACTATAACAATGTAGCATTTAGGTTATTAGGTAGTTGTGCTGCTGGGAGTATTTAGGTTCATTAAAACTAGTTGAACAACATTGTTGTGATATATGACTTAAGGATGAAAACCCGCATATGGTCCTAAGACTGTTTGTAATGTGTAATTACACATGTGACTGCACATAGTGATTAGGAGCATCAACATCATGCCATCACCTTCTTTAATTTATCCAATATGTTCTGTTATTGCTTCCACTCCTACTTATCTTTAATTTCTCATGTAGATAAATCAAAATCAAAAAGTGTCTCAGATTCTAAGAAGGAAAAGGAAGCACCAGTTCCAAAGGATGGCTCAACGGCACATATTGCTGCACAAACATTTACATTCCGAGAGCTTGCAGCTGCTACAAAGAATTTTAGGCCAGAGTGCTTATTAGGTGAAGGGGGTTTTGGACGTGTTTACAAAGGTTGCCTTGAGAGCACGAAACAGGTAAGTTGCGGTTGATGCCTTTTCTATGATGAATGGTTTTTCAGTTTTCACTTTATTATAGTTAACATTTTGGGCTTGGAAAATTTATTGCTCAAACATGGGTTTTCAATTTGATTATTAATTTATTACCATTTCCTCCGTCCCTATATGTAAGACGTCATTGACCAAAGCACACGAATTAAGAAAAGTCTATATTAAATTTGCCAGGAATGTACATTCTCTTTTCAAAATTATCCTTTAAATATTAAGAGGTAATTGGTTGGTCTTTAATTCTCTTCATTTAATTAGGGATATTTTGTTAAAAAATAATTAATGCATCTTGTAATTGAAAAGAGTTTTATAAGAAGGGACGATAAAATTGTACAAAAGGGTCATACAGGGACGGAGGTAATATAACTCTACATCTCCCTTTTTATCTTTTGTGGATGAATCATTTTCTTTGCAGGTAGTTGCTGTAAAACAGCTTGACCGGAATGGACTTCAAGGAAATCGAGAGTTTTTGGTCGAAGTTCTCATGCTCAGCCTCTTACATCACCCAAATCTTGTGAATTTGATTGGTTATTGCGCTGATGGTGATCAGAGACTGCTCGTTTATGAATTTATGCCATTGGGATCTCTGGAGGATCATTTGCATGGTCAGATTGCATTCCCTTTTAACCGAAACCTCTTGAATGCTTCATGAATAAATGCATTTTCATATAATGAGGCTATAAAATATTAAATTTCATGTTTTTCGAATTTAAAATACTGAAATATATTGTTCCAGAGGCGTCAAATAATGAGAATACATCATACAAAATCATACGGTCTTCGGATAAAAATCGTAGGTTCCCATTATTAAATAATAAAAGTTCCTTTGAAAATAGATCACAGATTATCCGTGGTTACTTTGAACTATTGGATGATAAATGTCTTTCTATTTAATTGTTTATGCTTTAGACTGTTCAAAAATTTAGCTTGTTTATATTGATTTGACGTTGTTCAAAACTTCAAATAGCACTCGATTGTTTTTACTTAGGATTCAACGAGTAACATGAATATTTTTTAGATCCTCACAGCGGAGTAGTCATTTTCTGATTATGGAAAACCTAGATTATCCTTGTGCCGCCTAACTGCTAGTAGATTGGAGTAGTCATTTGGTGATTATGAAAAATAATTGTCTAACCTTGCTAGGCGGTAGATTAACATGGTTTACCTCAAACAAGGAAGCTATTACTTGTTTGCTGGTCTATTTTATTATTAAAAGGGGAGGAAGATATTTTCGTACCAGATTCAGAAAAGTACATTTTTTGTTTGTACAATTAAACTAAGACGATAATCCTTGTAGCTAGTTATTCCATGTTGGGTTTAATTGTGCTTACATAAATTAATGGCGTCAATTGATCCATGTAGTTGGCTCCATGCAGTGGTAAAAGTAAAACACTTCATTATCATTGATGTTGTTGTTGTTTTAATCCCGGTTGAGGGTTCTGGGAGTTTGCTGTCCTATATAGTACAAACGCATTTGTTAGGGTCCTAAATAACTTGTTAGGTTTTATAGCTTCATGAGACATGCAGGTTTGGGTGTCTGAGTAATTTGCTTTTGGGCATTACCAATCATGCTTTCAGCTAAATACATGTAGTTTATATTTCTGTTCAGCAAAATCTTGTATTGAAATGAGAAAGCTATATGACTCTTCAATGCTTTTCGCATTGCCAAGCAAAAATGTTTTATGAATGGTACTCTTTCTAGAGTCTGATTATTGATGTGGAATTCATATAGTGACGATGCTAGTGTAGTAGTTAGAAGCAAAATATTAAATCTGTGACATAGAACTGTAGGATTAATGAATGTTTTTAGCTGAATTTGGTTTCAGTGGGGGTAGTAGTGAACTTTCCAAATAGAATATGCTTATGCTTGACAAGCACATTAGATTACAAGGATGGAACTTCTTTTCCGTGTGTCAATTTTAGTAATCGTTCAATCAATCTTCTTTGGATTGATTAGATAAGCCTTAAATATTGCGCATGAGTGTCATTTTCTTGACTTAAATTAGTCCTCAACTGGTTAAGGAGAAGAGCAAAAGATTGTTTAGATTTTACATTTCTAGTAAATTAATATTATTATGAATAGCTACCTGCTCATATATTCATTTCCCTCCATTCACATGGATACAAGTTTATGTATAAAATGACATATATTGGCATCATTGACAGGCATTTCTGTCAATTGTGCTAGAAATTATTGCTAGCTACATCTATGGCTACCTTTTCATTTTCATTATTTTAAATGTACAGTTCATGTTAGGTTTGCCATCTGAAATTTAAATTTGAACTACTAAATGCGATTTCAAGGAATTTAAAAATGAAAAATAAGATCCTTTGCAGGTCTTAAACAAGATGTTTTGAATTTCTGAAAACAAATCATTAGCAAGACGATTCTGTAGCGAACATATTATGTAATAGTAACTTTAACATGATATCCAGCTTTATCACCATTCTGACTCTGAATCTGAATATCTTTCCAGATCTTCCTCCAGAAAAGGAACCTCTAGACTGGAACACAAGGATGAAAATAGCAGCTGGGGCAGCAAAGGGATTGGAATACTTGCATGACAAGGCAAATCCCCCTGTGATATATAGAGACTTAAAATCATCTAACATCCTCCTAGACGAAGGTTTTCATCCCAAGTTATCAGATTTTGGGCTGGCAAAACTTGGTCCAGTTGGTGATAAGACTCATGTATCCACACGTGTAATGGGAACATATGGATATTGTGCTCCGGAGTATGCTATGACTGGTCAACTAACTCTGAAATCAGACGTCTATAGTTTTGGAGTTGTTTTTCTTGAACTCATTACCGGGCGCAAAGCCATTGATAACACGCGTGGGCATGGAGAGCATAATCTTGTGGCATGGGTGAGTACCTTACCTGCTCATCCTTGTGTATTTTTTATAGGTCATACATCACACGTAAATGGTTTATGTTAATATTTTGACCAATTTCTAAGTTAACATGTACGGGTCTGTTTGTTACAGAAGTGATTTTGAATTTCAATAATTTATAGATTATTTTTAATAAAACCAGAAGTTATTTTGTGTTTGTTTATTGTAAATGAAAAGAAGAAAAAATCACCTATCAAATTTTTTTTCAAGAGAAGTCTGTAATAAACAGATGAAAACTCTTAAAAGTTATTTTAAAAAATTATGATTTTTTAAGAAAAAACTGTGACACAAACGGACCCTTAATAAAAAAATGACCACCATTTGACTTCATATTCTTGGGGCATGGAACTATGCAGGCACGACCTCTTTTTAAAGACCGCAGGAAGTTTCCCAAAATGGCTGATCCACTTCTTCAAGGTCGATATCCAATGCGGGGACTGTATCAAGCACTTGCAGTTGCAGCCATGTGTCTGCAGGAACAAGCTGCTACAAGGCCTCTTATTGGAGATGTTGTGACTGCTCTCACATATCTAGCCTCCCAGGCATTTGACCCGAATGCAGCCAATCAGTCGAACAGGGTCGGTTCATCAACCCCTAGAATGAGGGACGACAGAAGGAGCATGGCAGATAGTGTGGATAGCCCTGACCGTGCACGGCTCGGTTCCCCTTCTACCCGTAGGAACTCACCTGACCTCAGGAAGAGAGACAGTAGGGATCCAAGTGAGTTGAGCAGAATTGACACTGGCGGTGGCTCTGGAAGAAAATGGGGAGTGGATGATTTGGAGAGGCATGATTCTCAGAGAGATAGCCCTGTAAATACCGGAAGAGCTAGAGAGACTCCGAGGAACCGCGACCTGGATAGAGAACGTGCAGTTGCGGAAGCAAGAGTGTGGGGAGAGAATTGGAGAGAGAAGAAAAGAGGAAATGCAGTGGGTAGCTTTGATGGTACAAATGAGTGAGAAAAAACATCACATCACCAAACTAGCTTTTGCTTATTCATCTTTGAGTCAGGAGAATTTGTGTTGGTTTTTCTCCCACATCATTTTAGTAGTTAGTCAATGTGAAGGAAACAGTTCACAGTTTAAAAACAAAACAAAAAAAAAAAAGGGTTGGGGGAGAAGTTTAAGTTAGTGTGGATTTGGGGTATTAAAAATGTAATCATGCTGCATTATGTGAATTCATCATCCTTGTCTATTTACTGAAGATTTCTAGGTTCATGTTGCATAGAGCATCGTCAAAGGCGTTTAATTTTTTGGCTTAGTGGATTTGGTTGTGGGTCTCATTGCTGTCACATGTTATTATCTCGTACAGTTATATCTATCATATATCGAATGACTGAGTCTCTATGTTTTCGGCTTATATATATTATACAACAAAAAAATGTTCATTGTATCATATCATATTATTATCTTCCACATTACTAAATTCTATTGCACCTGCACAATGCCGAATGTTTGTGTGTACACTTAAGTTGATTAGTGTTAACATTTTTAATATCATTATGAATCAAACTTGGTACATGAAGATTTACAACACTCGCGTATTTTGTACACCAGACACTTGTGTTAGGTTCTGATGATGTTGAATCGTATTAACTAAATATGGTTCATTATGATTTATGTAGAAGGCTTATATGGGTAATGAAATAGATGAACATCTTCAGTTTCCCACACTTCAGTTTATAACGAGATGTCACACTAATCTTTGCTGCCTACTCGGCCTCAATACATAATCCTAAGTTCAACAATGGATCACACTTTGGTTTTTGGATTGAATTTAATTCATCTTTACAAAATTGAATGTTAAGGAGGGACATCTCTAATTTATAAAATCCTTTGGGGTCTTATCAAATTTTAACATGAGAATTATTTCAAAAAAAAACAGACACCAAGCCTTGACATTCCGGTACAAGGATAAATTTGCCTTAGCTTATAAGAGTCTCTTTGTTTATAGTCTAAGTAATCACGTGTTTGTTCTGTGTCTATTCTAGTTTTTGAGGTGTCTATATATATATATGGTCTTAGTGATGATCATTGTCACATCATGGGAAGATCATGTTGTTTTTTGTTGCTTTGCTAGAAATTACCCCATCATGGAGCACTTGAGAGTGGGACATTGGGGGTAAAAACGCAAGTTGCTTTAGATGGATGACTCACCTTTATACCCTTGTATCCTACAAAAGCTGAGACATGGTAAGAGGGGGAAACCTTCCTGTGCCACATTTCTAACAAACCATGCATTATTGTGGTTTCATAATTTGTCTGAAAGTATATATCTGAACGACATAATGTTTTTTTTCTAAAATGTGTACATATTAATATTTAATAATGTTGGAGAGTGTGGGAACAATGACCCTTCCTTTTGGTCCCAGTCAAGATAAACCCAACAATTAAGACTAAGGAGATTGAAGTAAGCTGGTTTTGGTTTCTACGGAATGAAGTGAAAGTTTCCCATGTTTGATATATGGTGTATTGTTGAGCACGCCTTTTTTAAACAGTTGGATGAATCAGCAGTAATATTATCCTTTGACAAATTTAAGAATGTGGTGGCATAGCAAAGTTGAAATAGTCTAATAATATCTAATTAGGTTGAAATTGAATAAAAAAGGTTGAGGTAGATGACACTTTCTACATGGTACGAGTTAAATAACAACTGTGAAGTAAGTAAATACTTTAGGGTAAGCGAGAATTAGCCTGACATTAATTAAAATGTGAAAACTCGAGTATGAGAGAAGTTTTACTCAGTAAAAGTGACTTTAAACTTTGAAGATTAGACGCACCAAAACATTAAAGAAAGATGAAATTCTCGAATGTCAAATACTTGCCGACCTGAAGTGAACTAGTTTACGAAATGATCATAAATTCCACAACTGAAAATTTAAATCATTATATTTTACTATTATGCAGATTATCAAAAATTCCAAACGGCTACCCTTGTTTGATAGAAGGATATACTTTTTTTTTTTTGAGAGAGAAAGGGGTGAAGCTCAAAAAAAGATGTAAATCAGTATGAGGTTGACACCTCCCAACAAATCGGTCAAAAACAAGGATTTAGTTTTAATATACACTGTTTAAACTCCTTATCTTTTAAAAAGTTCAGATATGGTTTTTGGTCCTACCGAATATTGATCTTAAATTCAGACCTAGTAAAAATGGAAGACCAAAGTTGATAAGAGACAAAATGACATACTATACTATCTATCTAAATGTGAACGTGACACCAATAACGCGACCTTTGGTCACATCATTATCATCTAAAAAACAATAACTTGTCGTCGAGATTAAGGCTGTGTTTGGATTCTCGGAAGTCTATTATGACTTGCTTACTACGGATTTTAGTAGTTTACAATGTTTTTGTTTATCAAAGTGGAATTATTTGGTAAATGACATTGTCTTATTAGTTTACAAAGTATTTACAACGCTTCCTTGCCAAAAATATATTTCAATTACCGGCAACAAACATGTTATAGATATATCTTACATGAGCTTTACTTACACGAGTGCATAATCTCCATATGATGTCAAAACCTTGAAGCTTTTTTCCCCTTACAATTTAGACTGCCAACTTTACTTTTAAAACATTAGTGCATAATTACTACAGAATAGTGCAGATAAAGGTACGCATTCATTAATCTAGCCCTAAAAATCTAAGAGATTTGTTGGTGGATTTACAAACATTGAACATCAGATCACTGCATAATGTCTTAAACCCTACTCAAACTGATATTTAAAGCCAACACAAAATTAATAGTGCTCCTAAGACTATGGAAGGCAAGACTGGTCATCAATCTTTATGTGTAGGACACGTCAAAATTGCCAAGGCTTTTAAAACCCAACCTCCCCTTTGCAGTTTAGGTCATACCTCCTTATTTTCTCCTCTTCCCCTAAAACAATAGCATAAGCTGCTTCAGTAAGAGAGCAGAAAGAAACATGAGCAAGAAATAAAGAATACATTGCATATATTTTAGTATGTATGCATACCGTGCTAGCATAATCATCCATAGTTGACTGCTTCCGCTTCTTAGCAGAAGATGGACTCTCAGTTTGTCTTGCCAAAGCCCGCTTTGTCGGAGTCATGTTCTGAAATATTGTAAAACTTGAGTACGAGAAAAATACACAATGAATACAATATTAGCAACCAGTTGTTGTGGATAAACAAAGAGAAACTAACCTTGGCAAGTTTCTTCTCTTTGCGAGCTTGTCTCTCCCTCTCATCGTATTCTTGATTTTCCTTTTCTACTAACCGAATGAGGGTGTCGCACCTCCTTGCAAGTTCCTGTGTTGTGCGAGACTTGACAAACCAATCAAATCTAAACAAGGGTGATGTTCGAAACGCTGCCTTCAACTCATCCCAGTTTCCATAGCCAAGTTTGTGAACCATGCATATCTGCAAATTTATAGTAGGAAAATACAAGATTTACAAAACCATGGAAGGACCGTGGTGGGCATGAAGAAATAGATCAAATTCCTACCATGAATCGGTCACATTCTTCATTGTATAGCTTCCCTTTGTTTTGCCCATACTGTACCTTCAACTCTAGCCAAGGATTCTTGTAGCGGTCCAATTTCTTTCCAATAGCTTTCATGATCTCATCCTTCCGAGAAATTCTAGCCTCCCCCCTCTCGATGTTTTTGATAATTCTATCATAATCTGCAGAAAGCGATTCAAATTGAACAAATTAGGCAGAACCTTGACATTCTAGCGAGAAACTAATTTCAAGCTACAATTGATAAATAAAAACCACGCAAGCTGTTGGATATATGAAACAAGCAAATTGAGTTTTGAAAAATTTAACTGCAAATTAATAGATGCACACTGATCTGGATTTAGCAAAGTGTTTTGATTCCGTGTTCAAATATACAACAAAAGCTTGTTTCACAGTCGCACTCAAATTGGTTGTAACATACCATTTAATTCCTTGTATCTTTCTTTGAAGACCTTTGCATATCTTTCAACTTCCTCCTCAGTTTTTCCTTCCATCTCAGAGGCAATACTTTGTATATCATTTCGACCATATTTCTCACAGGCCCTGAGGAAGGTGTTAAAATCTTTTCGGCTCCATGATGAAAATCCCTACATTGACCAAATGACAAAACTCAAAATTACATCCATATGAAAGTCTAGTTTGCAAAAAGGAGGGAATTCTTCACCTCTTCTAGCAGGCGCTCCTTTTCTTCCATCTCTTCGGCGGTCAATTGATCTCCTACCTCTGAACATTCAATACATCATAATTAAAATTAACAGTATAAAAAACAAAAAGGAGCCAAAACATTAGTCTTTCAAATAGCATGTACCTTCTGGTTCATCAACATCTATCGAGTCCTTTACCTGATTCTTCTGATGGGCTTGCTGAAATTTTATAAAATAATTAAGTACTGAACAGGATATACTAAAGCTAAACCTAAAAATCATAAATTAACTTCCATTTTATATACACCTACCATGAGATAGCGTACTTCCTTTTCATACAACTCACTCAATCTCGGTGTGTTGAAAAACTGGAAATCATGCCTGGGGGAAGAACAAAAAAAAAAACTATCAAAATGACAGAAGCTTTACGTTAAAAGGAAAAAATGAAGTGCATAAACTTACAACTGTGGCATCCTAGGAATGCGGGGCTCCTTTGGTTTAGAAGGACCACCTTGCCGCATGGTTTGTTTGAAGTATTCAGACTCCGAGTAACTACAAGACCCCCCAAAAATCAGCATATCATGTCGTAAAATATGCTTAATAAAACTGGATGCATAAAATTTAAAGGAAGAGGAGTGCTAGCAAGCTCTCTTTTGAACACTTTCTCTAGCACTCACTCTTTTATTGGGTGAAATCAATGTAGGACCTGCGCTTTGGAAATGGAACCCACATAAAATGGTGGGACATACATTGATTTCACCCAATAAAAGAGTGAGTGCTAGAGAGAGTGCTCAAAAGAGAGTGTTGCTAGCATTTCTCTTTAAAGGAAAATCCTTACTTGCGCTTCCGCTCCCTTCTTGTTGGTTCAACCCAGTTTTCACTCACAATTTTTTTGAAATCAAACTTGTTCTCATCCTTTATTTCAAGAAAGAAACTTAATTGTTAGTTTAATAGATAAGGGGGCAGAGAGAGTGAGAAGGTTGATATAAAGCTAATTAAAATAGTTGTCAAAGACATAATAAAATGTAACTTTACCTTAGCATCATCAAAATCGTATAACTCAGCAGCTACAAAAAGAAAGTAGAGGTAATTATTAACTCCAAACTAATAAACAGCTGAAAGCATAAACTTGTAAGCATCAAGCCATTATTGTTTCAAAGCTAAAATATAATTATAAATTGCATACTGTCATCCATCTTAAATTTGATTGCATCTTCTGTAAATTTCTTCATCTTGGCATCAAGCTCCGCAGTTGCCTCTTCTCCTTTGGCAATAATTCTATCAATATCCTCATCTGTAATTGTACTATCCTTGGAACTGAAAACCATTTCAGCTCCAAATCTAACCATTTGAAGTAACTCATCTTTATTTACCGCTGCATATATAGAACAATGGGACCCATATTAGACGAACCATACAGTACACCATGTAGAAAAGAAACACGAAAGATTGCCCAGCAAGTCCTTACTCTTCTGCTCAGCCAATCGCCCCTGTTGAATCACCAAAGCATCAAGTGCAAGCTTTTTGTAAGCTCTTTCAATGACTTTCTCCTCAATCGTATACTGTACCATAACCCCGATGTGGTGAGATACTGACACACAGTTAATATAAAATGGAATGACCAGATGAAGTTTAAAATTGCAAACCTCGGTGCAAAAACGGAAAACTTGAACTTCTTTCTTCTGACCTATCCTATGAGCACGATCTTGAGCCTGCAAGTCAACTTGTGGGTTCCTGTTGTGAAACCACAAACCATTTAACAAGCCGTGATGATTATGGCACAAGTACAAATCAGATGGCTGCATCCACAACCGTTTGAAATACTGACCAGTCACTATCATACAAAATGACGACATCAGCAGTAGCAAGATTAATACCAAGACCTCCAGCTCGAGTTGATAACAAGAAGACAAATTTCTCACTTCCCGGTTTGTTATAAGCATCAATGGAGGCATCACGATCATCCCCACCAGTATTGCCATCTATGCGACAATATTGATATCCACGGAACATCAAATAATCTTCAAGTATATCTAACAGCCTAGTCATCTGGGGGAAAAAGGAAAAAATTAATGAGAACTATTGAAAATGGGTTGCAGCATACAAGAACTTCACAATCATCAGTGACAAGAGTCATATTCCAACAGAACAAACCTGTGAAAATATAAGGACCCTGGAATCACGCTCTTTTAATTTAGGAAGCAACTTATCCAAAAGAACCATTTTACCTGCAGATGAAATTATTACAACAAAGCACATATTATATTAATCAATGCAGAAAGAACCTCTGAAGTATCTCTTCAAGTGAGCAGAACTTACCAGCACTGGTGATGAGATGATCTCCTGTTGTATAAGGAGGACCAGGTTCAGCACCTTGGAAAAGATATGGATGATTACAACATTTGCGCAGTTGCATAGCTATATTCAGGAGGCGCTTCCGTTCTCCGCCAGCATTGACAACCTCAAGATCCTTCTGCAGTAATGCTTTATAATACTGTTTCTGCAATTGTGACATGCCCACTTTAAGAATAGTTTCTTTTTTCGGTGGCAACCCTTTCTCAACATCGGACTTCAACCTTCGAAGAAGAAATGGCCGGAGGACCTTGATATACAAAGGAAATGAAAATGTCAAATATGCATCAGACTAAAAGTAAAGACGAGAATCAAACAGAGTTGTATAAGTTACCTTGTGTAATTGCTGCACAACCTCCTGTTGGTCATTTTCACCAGAGATTTGAAACCACTCATCAAAGGTTTCAGCAGAACTAAAAATTTCAGGCAGAAGAAAGTTGAGAAGAGACCAAAGTTCATGAAGATTATTCTGTACCAATAAAAAAGGTCATGAACAGCAGTAAATACTTGAGTGAGCATATACAAACAAAAAAATAATACTAGAAGGGAAGGGGGTCATAATCCGCAATTATAAATAATCCCAAAAAAACATAATTCAACAATTGAGCTGCAAGACAGAAGTAAAATCCAACAAGAACACTAAATAACAATACTAAAACTTTAACCAATGCAAAGTTATATATCATCTAACTCTTAGATCATGTTAATCAACCTCATTTGACTGTTAACAAAATCCTCAGCAGCAACTCAATGCAAACGCATTGCCTCTAATGAAATCATTATATAGAAAAGGTTCCCTGGAAACTGGAAGAATAGCCAATAATTTTTAAACATTTTTTTTACTGGAATTTTTAAACTCTATTCCCTTACTGTAATCACAGTTTCTGTTCTTAATACACTAATGCTCACTCAAATCCGTTTTACCCAAAAATGAAGAAACAAATAATCAAAATTGGTCGGGTCTACTGCAACCCAATGAAGATGTATAAAAATAGCCACGATTAGAAATTTAGCAATGCAGCCACACCCTCCAACACTTCTAACAGTTTCTCCATTTGAAGATTTAATGAGATTGAATAGATGACATCATACCAATAATGATTGCACTAAGAAAATTGGCATGGAACTACTTCCATATTTAAAATGGTTCGCTGAATTGAATTAAAAAAAAAATATATTGAAATACAATTCTTCGCATCATTATAATACAATATACCATACCTGAAGCGGTGTACCAGTGATAAGGAGGCGATAGTTTGTATTGTAAATCCTCATTGTTTTAGAGAGCAATGAATTCTCGTTCTTGATTCTATGAGCTTCATCGATAATTATGTAGCGCCAACTAAATCGACGTAAAGTAGACTTCTCCTTGATAGCCATTTCAAAACTTGTAACACAAACGTCAAACTTTCCAGCAACCAATAAGTCCTCTCTTATATGTCTCTGCAGTAATTTAAAACCGTTTACAAACAAGTGTTATAAATATGCATCAACTGTTACTATTGCCAAAATAATTAAACCCAAAAAAGCAGGTCATACTCATACCCTTTCTTCAGGGTTGCCAAGGAATTTTACAGCACGCAAAATAGGACAAAAGCGACGAATCTCATTCATCCAATTTCCAAGAGTTGATTTTGGGGCAACCACCATATGAGGGCCTTTAATTCCTCTGAACTCATGCAAGTAGCCCATTAAAGATATAGTTTGCAATGTTTTACCAAGCCCCTGCAAATCACATTTATTTGTCATGATTTATAAAAACTAACTCACCGATAAATAACATAGACGCTGGTTAAGACATAAATCAACTCATTTTATCAAACTACAAACGACAAAGTTAATTCACATGAAGTTAATGCAGTTAAACACATCTGCAAGCCCAAAATCAAACACATACCATCTCATCGGCCAGAATTCCATTTATTCCATTTTCATATAATCGAATGAGCCAGTTTAGTCCAGCCAATTGGTAATCCCTCATCTTCCCTTGAATACCTGTGATGAAGAATACACATTTAGATAAACAAGAAAGCAATCCAGAGGTCAGAGTGTAAAAAATACTAGGAAAATTCCAGAATGCATTTCCAGAACACTTGTGATCCATTGAAGTCTACCACCAGAAAAAGAATCAAGTAAAAGTTTGGCAGATCTAAAATTTCCATGAGAATTTACTCTATTAATGCATACCCTTTTCCAACATCATGAGTTATGAAAAAAATGCCTATTTTCACCAATAGATAAAAGAAGAGTGCCAGAGAAAAATAAACATGCATCACATATGTAAAAAAGGAAAATTAAAATAATTTGAAAGGCAAATATAATGTGGTGTAAACCATGCAAACAGGCACATAAGCAAAGAGAAAGAACATTTACATGATGGCTGTGTCACCAGACGAGTGTTTGAAACACCGTCTTCTTCTCCTTTCAGGTACTCTTCATCTTCCTCTTCTTCAGTCACTTTTGACGCATGGCGACCACTAAAACAGACAACATTAAATGCCAGATAAGTTTGTTTATACAGGATAAAGTTAATGCCAGATCAGTCACAACCAAGGTAGTTAAAATCAAGTTTACTCAAACTGAGTACGGGGTAGTAAAATCCTAACACGAACCATAAGATTCTACATAATTCATAAAACTTAAATAATATCCTTATAAATTAATGCCCGTACATGAATAAACATTAGTAAGAGATGGTAAACCTTTAGTTTCAAACACTTAATTAAAGTCACAACTATAAGGAAGTTAGTAAATAATTTCTTGAATAACCAATAACTCATAATTTCATAAGTCATCAACAAAACAACTTAAGCTAGGCTTGCTTAAATAACCAACAGCAGCAGCAGAGTTAGACATTCTAATAAAATGAAGAGAAGAACTCAACAACAGAATCAGTACACAAGTGCCCAAAATAAACAGAGCCCAAAACGACAGAACTCGGTGCCCAAAATAGACACACAACAGAAGATAATTTTGGTTGTGAAAACAGAGCAGAGAGAGGATGAGTTCTGGTCGCAGAAACTGTGCATGGCAGCAGAAGGTTTAGGTTGGTCACAAAAATAAAGCACAAGAGAGGATAATGTATGCTCGCAAAAACAAAGCATCACAGATTCACCCATGAGACGAAGGGAATAGTGTTTTCAGTAAGCAAAACGATGCAAAGGGTCCCAATATATAAAGTGGAAACAGTTTTATTGCCAGACCAGGTCAGAATTCACCCAGAAAAGCTTTCCAAAACAAACAGGTCAAGATCTGGTCAGGATCTGACCTGTTTACTGAAATCAGAAGGGAAAAAACATGTGATTGCACGAAGTTTTTCGGTGGCAATTTCACATGATCTTACCCAAACCTGATTCTGCATACACACAAAATCGGCTAGCACCCATGAAATTGTAGACTTTTACAAGTGTGTTTTAAATCGAGATTTTAACTACAATTATCACAACTCTTTGATGCTTCTCTGAAAATCAAAGTGTTGATAACGGGAATGGGTAGATAAAAATATTTCTTTTAATTACTACTCAATAGCACTTAAATATTCAACCAGACTTAATGACACATAATAACTGAATTACATAAATTGGATTTGAACAGTAAACTTTTTGTCAATTTTATGATATTAAAATAAAAAGATAAACGCCTCAGCATGACAATCTGAATCACTAAATAAATAGTCTAGGAACTCCGCCTGGATGTTTAATTATTTAATGCTGCTTTATTTCTATGATTTCCTTGCCATATAAACAACATCTGGTCACACCCTTGAAAACTTAAAAGAACTTTAAACTTTGACGCAATGAAGGTATATTATTTATGATGTAATGTGGATGGTAAACCTAATTAACTCTGAGCAATAACAGAAAAAAGACACGTAATGTTACAACATAGCATAGTAGTAATCTTGGGAATGTAAATGTACCTTCCTTTTGACTTCTTTTGAGATGATTGGTCACCTTTTGCAAAATGGGCAAACAGCTCAGTCTGCTGTAACAGATACTTCAATCGCCCCTTTCCTCTATTATTCTGAATTGTATTATATTAGGCTAAATCATGTTAGTATATTATTATAATACAAAAAAAAAAGTAGTTTAGAAATGTAAAAATAACAACTAAACTCACCATGTCAGCTTCAATTGCTGCATTTTGAGCATCTAATATCTCCTGAACTTTCTGTTTCTTCAGTTTTTGCATTTCTCGCAATCTCGCCTTCTCGCGTTTGCTTATTTCAGGACCACCTTCTCCCTAAAGCCACACAACAAAAAGTAAGTAAAACGTGACCACGCTTTTTACCATACTCTCTATCACTCTCACTCACTTCAGTATGTCCTAGTCCTACTCGGCCCGAAGGATTAGTCTGATGTGCTAGCCACACCACAAAAAGTAAGTAACTCGTAACCACGTCGTTTACCATACTCTCTATCTTTCTCACTCACTTCAGCATTTCCTACTCGGCTCGAAGGATTAGTCCGGTTCACACCAAAAAAAAATACTCTCTCTCACACACACGCTCAAGTATTCAAATTTTCAACTCAAGTCAGCAAAACTCACTTCAAATTCATCTCAAAATCTCGTAACAAAACATGCACAATTAAATCACACCAGAAAAATTACAAACCCTAAACTATAAAAAAAACCTAAGCAAGAAAATTGTTCAAAAAACAGAGTAAAACAAAAATCAAACCTCTCCATCATCATCACCATCTTCACCAGCAGCATCTGCATCAGAATCCGGCGGATTATTGCCAACGACTTCATCATCATCATCAGAACTAACAGCACGAGCTACAGCTTCCAGCTCCTCTTGATCTTCTTCTTCGTTGATCTCTTCATTCACTTGCACTTCCTCCGACGAAGAGTTCAGCGGTTCTTCGTCGGAAGAAGGTTGTTGCTTCGACAGTTTCGCCATGAATTCTTGAATTCAAGGGTTTGTGTTGTGAGCGTGAAGAATGAAAAAGGATTGTAATAATTAATGTTTGAAGTCACACTTTGGTTTATAAGAAGTTGTGATTGCGGTGTTTATAGCCGTTCGATTAAGGAAGTAGATGTACGGTTATGACGAGATAGGAATTTTTTTGTTTCCCGCCATGGGTTTGGAATGTAGTAGATTTTCCCACCTTTGTGGGTACACTTAGGCCCATTCATAATGGACTTCTTTGTTTAGGCCCAAGTTATGGAGTACTGCTCTTCTCATCTGTTTTTGCTCATTCCTGTCAAAATAGCCGAACGTGAGTTAACTCATACTAGTGTATTCTCTTTCTGAGTTAACTCACGCAGGTATTTTTCAACAGAAATAAGTAAAAACAGATAAGAGAAGAGCAACTCTCCAGTTCATGAAGCCTGGTGAATATAACAAGAGACAAAAAAGAGATGGGAGATGAAAGAGAGATGGAAGAGGTAGTGGGAGGAGATATATTAGAGTTGAGCATCGGCTGAATTCGGTCATAAAATTTTCCATCTACAGTAAATGACAAATGGTATTTCTAACTCATCTTAAGAATTTTCCAATTAAATTATTTTAAGAATTTTTCTCAAAGTTCTTTTAGGAATTTATTATTGATGGTTATTTGAAAAAAATAACTAGTAAAAAGGAAACTGATTCCTTAATAAGTTGGGAAATTTATTTTACAATTTGAATGATTCATTAAATTGTATTATTTCACCAACGTAAAGTGTGTTACCACATATTAAACAATCTTTACAGAAAAAATGAAAGTCACATTTTTACGAAGTAAATAAATATTTAAGTAATAATTTGAGCCAAAATTTAGGTTGTTACAAACATCCTATAAAAGTTAAGATTTTGTAATAAATGATAGTACATCCTTAACTTTAACATGCACATAAACTTCAATCATACAAATATTTTTGTCTTCCATGACTTATAACATGTATGGACCTTTGTGGCAACATATTCTATAGTTATACTCTACCGAGCGTAAGATTACTATCAATTAAATGTTGTGTTTATATTGGTTTACAGATTTAGATGTGTGTGATTTTTGGATTAAGGTTTGATTAAAAAAGAATTAAATGTTGTGTTTATATTGGTTTACAAATTTAGATGCTTGTGTACACGCTTCAAACAAGACATCATAGTGGTCAAAGAAATTGTTGAGGTCATCAACATAGCTTTCAAAGAGTGTACATTGCATCTTGTGCCTTTTTCCGAAGGAAAAAAAAACTTAAATCAGTAACAATATTGTGTTATTAAAAAAAAAGGAGAAACAAAAAAAAAAACAGAGTGTTACCCTTTTGCCTCAGGTTCAATCACATTCAATTTAGTTATGGTACCATTTCTATCAAGCTGTCTTTCACTACCAACTCCAGACAACACACCAATGATGTCTAAAAATATTATAAATAAAAAACAAAGTTAACTATACAGGTGCTAACATGATATTTCTTTTTTGGATATTTAAAGTAAAGAAATAAAAACTTAATAGGCATAGGTAAATTACCAACTAAATAGTCAGTGTCATAGGTTCCTCCAATCCCTTCATAAATTGGAATCAAGTGGTATGGTGACTTAGTAATGCTTGGGTTTAGGAGATATTGAACCTTAGAACTCGATTGAAAGTTTAGTTTGTAACTGTGCCTACTGCCTAGTGGTTCTATAACCACCACCATTGTTGGCAACACCATGTTTTCAAAACTATAACATTTTCCTTCAAAAAAGATCATTCCGAACTTGTAGGGTAAAGTCTTCTTGATTGTGGCATGGATCCTATCACCACACTCGTCAAGTAAAACAAGTCCAATCGAAAATGGCATTCTATTTCCATTAAAATCTGATACTTGCCAAAGTCGAATGATCTTACCCTTCAAGTTCCAAAATATTTTTTCAGTTGAAATCTCAAAAATTGCAGAAAAATCAGAAAGGTTTGACATTTTTTTTTCTTGAACGAAAACAGATTTTGAAATTTTTTTACTCAAACTTAAAAACTGATTGCAGGAAAGATAAAACTAAAAGGGGGGAAGAGAGCAATGCTCTGTCAACACAAAGCAAGGGAGAATTAATTCATCGCTATTGACTTGATCGAAAGAAGATAATAAAAGAGATATACCACGTTAGAGACAATAAAATCTAAAAAAACACAACAACAATATCAACTCGTTCTTTATTAGCTTGGGAGGAAGGTATGGGTATAAGTTTGAGAGGGAAAGAAGGAATTCAAATTTCCATTTGCTTTCATGACTTCCTAAAGGGAAAAGAAAAGAGAAAAGTTGTTTCCTTTTTTGGACGAGTTGCAATAATAACTTTTTTGAAAGAAGAGTTGCAATAATCATAAAATGCGATGAATATTTGGCATAATATCAAAGAGAGGGATTAAATACTTTTTCAAAAACAATATATTTATTGAAAAAAGTAAGCCATTAATTAATTATATAAAAATAATTATACATTAATTTAATAATTAAATGAAACATCGACACTCTATATAAAGAAAACAAACTCTTTCAGCTCAAAATTTCAACTCTTTTGAGCTGAATTTTTCTTTTCAAAAATGTCATCAATTTTCAATATAAATAACACATGTAACAAATAGATAAAAATACTATTAAATATAAAAAAATAGATAGGAATACATTTAAATATTAAAAAAATGTAACAAACACGATAAGAATACATATATGTATGTTTTTTTTCCTTTATCATTTAAAAGTGTGACAAATCAAATGAGTATATTTATACTTACCTTTTCATTATCCCAATTATACCCTTAAACAACTTTAGCTATAATAAAGATTGTTGCTGCTGTCATTAAAAAAAAATTAGATTATATTTTTTTGTTATATTATTGGTGTCATTGAAATAGATAATAATGGTTAGTTTTTATATTTTTAGTTTTACTCAAAATTAAAATTTCATAAAAAGAAACCGTTCATAATTTTCAAACGTCAGCGCAATAAAAAGTTCATAATTTTCAAACGTTAGCGCGAGCTAGTAATATATATTATGAAAGTAATAATATATGTAAAAAAAAAAAAGTAGTTTGTTGAGATATTTATGTAAAATAAAAACAAAACAATTTTGAAAACTATAAAAAACCAAAAACGTATTGAAAATTTGAAAAAATACCAAATTTATTGAAAATATATGTTTAAAAAAATTAGAATTTCAAAAAATTATTTGGTTGTATATAATGAACATTCAAAAGTATGGCTTGCCGAGACGTTTATCTATACTATATATAGAAAAAAAAAAAGTTTGTTTTGTCTCTTTTTGGATGACTTTTTCTCTTTCTAAAATTACCCTTAACTTTCAATAACAGTAAATTAAAATATTAAAATAAAAGTATAGCAAACACGATACGAGTAAGTTTTTTTTTCACTACCGAAAAAATACTTACTTTTTCATTATCCCAATTATACCCTTAAACAATTTTTTCTATAATAAGGATTTTTTTTCAGCGAATCTTTGTTTTTGGTGGTGATCGAGATTTAAACCCCGGACTTTGCATATATTATGCATTGTCCCTACCAACTGAGTTAAACTCACAATGATTTTTTTGACGAATCTATAATAAGGATTGTTGTTGGTGTCATTAAAAAAAAAGAATTTAGATTAATTATTTTTTTATCTTAAAAAAAAAAGTTATATTTTTTTTGTTATATTGTTAGTGTTCTTTTGAATAAATAATCATGATCAGTTTGATTTCTTATCATTTGAAAGCAAAAAATATTTATATCTTTACTTTTAATCAAAATCAAAACTTCATATTAAACATCATTCATAAATTGTTTGCGAAATAAAAAGAGCAGAAAGACGGATACGTGAGTGCCCGAATTTTCGCTAGTGATACATAAAATAAATTGCTAATGTATCAAAGTACACGTGCATAATAAATAATATAAAATTAAATATTTTTTAAAAAAATTATAATAATATTAAACTGAATGGAAAAAATATGTTCAAATTAATTATATGATAAATAATTGGAAATTTATTTCAAGATTAAATAAAATATTTAGTGGATGAGATCAATTTAATATTTTTCCTGCAATGATCAATGTAATATATATAGTTTGTTTTGATATTTATGAAAAAAAGTCTCACTGAAAGAAAGAAAAAACCACTTAAGGAAAAGTATTGACAATAAATATGAAAAGGTATGTGAACTAAAATATATAGACGTAAATCCATTTTTTATTCTTCTATTTAAAAATAAATAAATAAAGTTTTAATCTCTCTATTTTAAAAACCAACTTTTTAGTCACCATATATTTTAAGTGTTCAGGTATGCTCCATTTACCTCATTTAAGGTCTTGGATGAATGACATGTGGCAAAAAAGGATTCAATGGTTCAGATTAAAAATAAACAAAACATCAATTTTGTTAATAAAAAAAATACTTCCTCCATCCCATAATAACTAAGTCATTTGCAAAAAAACTATTGTCCCAGAAAAATTGACTCATTTCACTTTTCGATACAATATTAATTTTTCTTCCAGTTATAACACTAATTAATGTATTCTACTTTCACCATTTTCAATTCAATATATTCTACTTTGCATTTATGATAAAGAAGAATGTTTCAATAGTTGATAAGGGCACTCAAAACCATTTTTATCTCTTTTTCACTTACACACTTTTTCTTAATAAGTGTGAAATGAGTCAAGAGTTCAATTAAAATGAGACGGAGGGAGTAGATATCAAACATGTGCTTCTCTTCTCTTCTTCGAGAGAATAAGAGAATTTAATTGCACTTTTGGCCCCCTATCTATTTCAAAGTTGCGATTTTGGACCCCTAACTAATTAAAATACAAAACAGCCCCCTATGTATTGAATCTTTGACAGTTTTAGCCCCTAAGGTCAATTTTGACTTGGTCTTCGCTGACGTGACACCCACATCACTTAAGTGACGTGCCACGTGTAATTTTTTCTTTTCTTTTTTAATTCATGCCGGCTTTTTCAGATAATTCATTGTTGGTTTGTTAGAATCCAAAGCACTTAATCCCAGAAAATTCTCAACAATTGCCTCATAAACAGATGAATCAACAACACAAGGTGATTCAATCAGCTTCAGTATCTTGTGAGCAGCACCAATTTTAACAATTGCTACTTTATTTCTGCAAAAAAAAGCCACAGAAACAAATAAGATTAAACATGAAAATTTCACGGTAATTAATCAAGCAAAAATTACAATAAAATTAGATATGTATAAACCACAGAATTAAGATTATGATAAATTCATGATTCGATCAAATGGAAAATTCGTCATGCATAACAGAAATTTACAAAGATTATGGAACAATGAATTGTTGCAAATTGAAATTACATTCTAAGAGAGAGAAACTTACGCATCATTGACAACTCCGAGATTGAGTAAAGCATAGAGAGAATCAATCTAAGAATGAAGATCTTTTGAATCAAGCATTCCAACGAGTGGAGAAATTGCTCCAAGCATTGCGAGTGTGCCCCTCGCTTCAGAATCTTCTTTCGTCAATGATCTTACTCTTGCCGCCGCCATTCGCCGCTTCGTCGAGTTTTCTACACGTAAATCCTTAACCACATTCTTCATCTCCGTTAATGTCTCTTCCTTCTTCTTCGATTCCGCATTCCTTTCATGCACCTATATGTTCAGAAGATCCAATAGTTTCTCCGTCTTCTCTTCTCGCACTTCTCCGTGTAACCATGGTTTGTGAAAATTGCTCAGAAAAAATTGGTTCGTGAAAACTAATCTCTTGTTCCTGTGGTTCGAAAAAAATTTGCTCAGATTTAGTGATTGTTGAAGTGATTGAAACTGCGGTGATTGTTGAAGTGAGATTGAGCTTAAGGATTGATGATTATGAATTTTGTTTAAATAAAAAGAGTAATTTTTTATGGGTTTGTTGGAGTGATAGAACACCTGACCTGACTTTCTATTTTCCTTTGTTTATTTTATCTTTTCCAATTAAAAAAACCCAACATGAATTAAAAAAGAAAAAAAAATTACACGTGGCACCTCACTTAAGTGATGTGGGTGCCACGTCAGCGAAGACCAAGTCAAAATTGACCCTAGGGGCCAAAACTGCCAAAGATCCAATACATAGGGGACTGTTTTGTATTTTAATTAGTTAGAGGGTCCAAAATCACAACTTTGAAATAGATAGGGGGTCAAAAGTGCAATTAAGTCTTGTTTATTTTTAATCTAAACTATTGAATCCTTTTTTACTACATGTCATTCATCCAATACCCTAAATGGGATAATGACGGTAAATTTCACCATTGTGTTCACCATCTACATCATCATCAATAAACCCAAAAATTTTAAGACCCTCTTAATCAAAATTAATTAACAACAAACAATAAAAAAAACCTAAAACATCTTCATCACCTTAAAATACGAGAATCTATGAGTCAACATACCCCCAAATTCTTTCCTAGTTTATTATTTTCGTCATCCTCTTTCTTTTTCTTTGCCAAGCCACATTTCACACCTCTTGCACACAAACAAAATCAATTAATGCATTGAATTTAGCAACACAGAAATATCCTTTGTAAACTTCATTTAACCCGTAGATTAAAGACGATGCGTTAACATGTGGTTGGAAATTCATTTGAAAACTAGAAATTCAACAACCCATGCATATTGAATTATACCATAAATTCAACTCATGCACTTTCATTTTCTACTTTAACATGTGTAACAATATAAAATGACTTATAATAAAATACAAAGGGTATAATTTTCTCTTTGGATGTTTTCAGATTTGGTAAATTTAAGTATATTAAAATTGAAGGATATTAATTTTTGAAGATGTTTCAGGTTTATTCAAGACAAGATAATCTTAATTATTTTTATTTTTTTTTGAGTTTAGCGATGAAAATATAAACACAACGGTGAAACTCATGAGTAAAAGGAATTGATATTTAGTTTTTTAAATTTGGTTAAAATATGTTTATCATCTTGACCCAAAAAAAAAATGTTTATTATAAACACGCAATAAAAAATAGAAATGCTAGCAACACACATTCTTTTGATTGGTTAAAACTCACATGAGTCCTTCCAAATTATATGATCCATATAAATTTGGATGTTAAAATGTGTGTTGCTAACATTTCTCATAAAAAAATTTAACAAACACATGCATGTTCCTTAAAAGAACCGTGTAACAATAAAAAAATAATAAATTTGAGTTAAAATACGTGACGGAAATGACGAAATCAACCTCAGCAACGTCGTGATCACGCTAGTATTTTCCTTTTTTGTTGTTATCCAGTTATTTATCATTTTTCTTCCTATTTAATCCAAAACCCAAATTATTTGTTTTTCACGACTCTTCAACTTCTCTTTCCTTCTCACCGGAAAATCTCTGCGGCGGCGGCGGAAAAATTACTCCCCATTCGGCGGCGCTTTTCTGTACATGTATTCAATTTTTCCCTAATTGTTATTTTATTTTATTTGATTTTGAATTGCACGAACACGCAATTTTGGTGTTGGTGAAGTAATTAACGTATTCTTCACGGAAATTTGATTTGTTTTTTATTTCAATTGCAGAGTATTATAGTATGGGCAAAACTTGGTGGTGCTTGATTTTTGTTACCTGGTTATGTCTTTTTGCCTTTTCAGATGGTAGAGGTAATGCGTGTAACTTTTGCATCAATGTTTCTTTATGTTTTTCAATTCATTGTGTCTGTTTAGTTTTGTGTTTATTAATAATAGGGGATAATTGTATTTGTTTCATGTTTGGCACCGACGCTTCTGATAGAATGAATGTTAGATGCATGTGATCACATTCAATTATGTCACTTTCTTAAATTACTAATGGTGTTGACATGATAGTGTAGTGTCTGGTACCTGGTGTTTGTGTCCGTGTTAATGATTCATTCATAGGCTAGTATTGATTTGCATTTTCAAATAGTTGGACGATTATTGTTGGGTAAACTCAATGCTGTCAATCGCGAATAGCAAAAATTGTGTTTTTTTTTTCTTTTTTCTTTCAAATTTTGATACCATACAATACAAACATGTTATAGCCGTTATTTGACAACCCTTTGTACTAGATAGTGTATCACGTAACAATAGTGATTTGTTCAAATTTTGCTACGCCATAGAACTATTGTGTTGCCATTTCCGCTATTTGACAACACTGGGAAAACTTAGGTTAGGCATCATAGAATTTGTCTTTTTAAGTTTTTAGTACAGTTGTTCCCTTGCTCCTGGACTCAAAAACCACAGACAGTGTGAAATGGGTTTCTCTGTGAATGATTCAATAGCAAATACCTAATTTAAAAGGTAAGGATCACATTGTGGGCCGTTCAACTTCGAACTATGTCCTGTTTTTTTGTATTTGTTTGGGTAATGTATGACTTATGCATGCTAATGAACTCCATAGATGAGATATTTCTTTCTATGCTTTTGAAGAAGTCATGAATGATTCACATATGCAGATATGTCTATTGTATAGATGAACAAATACGAACTTGTGTGATATAAAGAAATTACTTCCTGAACCATAGTCATGTACTCTTTTGGACCATTCACATTTGCATACAAATGATACATTTTTCATCTGCAGAACTCAAGGCCAGGCATACGAGTCATCTTGCCCAGTATAATCATACACTTGCTACCATATTAGTGGAATATGCTTCTGCGGTGAGTTAATACATGTTCAACCTAAGCAACGCATATAGAGGAATTCTAATTTTTGTACGTATTATTTGTATTCTAATCTTATCAGAGAGGGTTGATTGGGAATTAATGATAGTAATGAAAAATTCAAGTTTCAACCCGGCTTTGCTTAAGTAGGTTTTAAGGCTGCCACTTCAAACCATATCTTCTTTATTTTACAGATTAAAGAAGTCAATGTCTTCAATTATGCTTTTGCCTAACATAAATAATTTAACAATTGTGGGAACTTCTCACATGCTAATATTGATTGAGAGATTCCTCATCCTGACCAGCTCATAGCCAAAACAAGCCAAACTATCAGTTATTGCATTTTATCGGAGTGTGGCCTATACTTTAGAGAGTCATCTTGCTTGCATGATGCAGTGAATCTAAAGTTTCGTTACATGCATTTGGTCAAGGCAAATCATGCGGGCATTCTGTATGAATTATATACAATAAAAGGACTGAAATAGGTTTGATTCTTGCAGGTATACTTGTCAGATTTGACTCAACTTTTTACCTGGACGTGCTCTAGATGTGGCGACTTGACCAAGGTGCTGATAATATGAACATTAATTTAACTTGTTCACTCCAGTTGTGAGTGAGCTTCGAATTATTTACATTCTAGTATTCTACTAATTTATAATCTTCTTCCAAAATAGTTGGTCTAAAGATATTTTAAATTTAAACAGGGATTTGAAATTATAGAGTTGGTTGTTGATGTGGAGCATTGCTTACAGGTCGGTGAACTCTCATCATATAAATATTCCTTAACTCTATAGTAACAATGAATTCTATTTATTTTATTTTTTTACTCGTTAGTTACATCTATTCTTTCGATGTACTATTTGTTCTTATGTAATTATTAAATCCTATTCTAGGCATTTGTTGGAGTAGCCGATGATCCGCGTGCTATTATCATTGCATTCAGAGGAACTAATGAACACAGGTGGATTTTATTTCTGGCTTAAGCTTTGTGTGTTATTTGCACCCAAATTACATAGTCACCATTAAAATGGATCGATTGTAGTTTAGTGTTTTGTGTATGTCTACACACAGATGCCTGTATATTTTAGAAAAAAAGAAAAAAATGCTTTCCTTATGCAGGTGAAGTTTGTATGAACATATATTCACATTTTTGCACATGCAATTGTAAGTTAATAAATGCCGTTTATTTGATTTATTATGAATGCAATGTATTACTGGCATAGAGGCGGTGGGCAAATGACTAAGTAATACGAATTATTTTAAGTTTTTTGGCACAAGTCATGCATTTCTGTGATCTGAAATTGATCAGCAGGGTTCTTTAGCTTATGAAGTAGATGACTGTATTTTTCAGATCATGTTTGAGATGTTGTAGGTTGTACATCATGGATTGTTCTTTTTGAAAGGGTCAGAAGCTAGATTATCTATATACAAATAAAACATATTGTTTATTATGTTTGGAGAGCATTACTTCTCCTATACTGACCTATACGAGAACCATATTACTATGAACAAAACATATGTCCATAAAACACGTTTAAAAGGAAAACAGTTTACGTCTTTTCAGATTTTTGGTTCACTTCTGAAATAACTTCACTTTATTATATTCTGAGCTTATTTGTTTAAAACTGCTTTTATGTAGTTTACAGAACTGGATTGAAGATTTATATTGGAAGCAGCATGAAATAAATTATCCAGATATGGATGATGCAATGGTATGTGAATGAACGCTTTAGCCTTACTATGTGTCTGTAATATTTTCCATTCTGAAGTATTATCATCATTCTCTACAGGTACATCGTGGTTTTTATACTGCATACCATAATACAACAATACGTCCTGCAGTTTTAGGGGCTGTTGAAAGAGCGAAGAAGTTTTATGGAGATATTCCAATTATAGCGTTAGGACATTCTATGGGCGGAGCAATGGCTGCATTTTGTGCACTTGATTTAACGGTAACTATAATTTAGCTTTCTTGGTATTGTACACCCAGGTTTTGTTGTTCCATATGTATTGTCTTTATTTTTCCTCAGGCAGGGGCTTTGAATATTTTGTGCTTTATTTTTTTATTATTTGTTTAAATTCTCATTTCAAGATATTCCTATTATACGAGGATGCATAATTACTTGTTTGATTTTACATTCTTATTACAGGTAAATAAACAAGAAAAAAATGTCCAGGTTATGACATTTGGACAACCTCGTATTGGGAATGGTGTTTTTGTATCTCTCTACAGCAAACTAGTTCCAAATACAATCCGAGTTACAAATGACCATGATATTGTTCCCCATTTGCCTCCATACTATTACTATTTACCACAGAAGACATACCAGCACTTTCCAAGAGAGGTAAGTTGCATAATAAAGTGATGAAATCTGTACTTCAAAACCAGTTATATTATCTTTAAATTAAAATATCCGCGCTTGTTTGTTGAAAGTTAAGACTGATTATTGCCATATGCTGTATCTCCTTTGATGGTGATTATACTTTGTTTTTTCTGGCATATAGTAATATATCAAATTTCACCTAGTAGCAATACAAAATGATAACCTGGCTTCCTTGTATTCAAAATAACGATCTTATCTCCTTCATCATGGACATGTTTCCTATGCATTCTTAGTTTGTGTTTACCTGTTGCTCATGGCTCACTCTTCTAAATTTAAAAGAAATTTTTTGAGCACTTCAAACAATGACTGCATGCTATTTTATTGGTGTCATTAAAGTTTAATGCTTGTTTGTCTGTTTTGGGGTGACTTAGCAGTATGTGATTTGCCAACTCTCTGCACTCCAGCAATATGAGAGAGGTTCCTATTTGTGTCTTCTCTATCAGCTTGTTTTTTTGCTTGGACCATGCAATAATTTTGTATGGGTCATTCTGCTTTGTCATGATCTATAACTCTTGGTTTATTTATGCAGGAAATTTGCATACCTGCAGAATTTGTTTTCAATCTGTTTTATAGTTTTTCATGAATCTTAGTTGTGGATTGCAGGTATGGCTTTATAACATTGGATTAGGTAGTCTCGTATACAGGGTTGAGAAGATTTGTGATGGATCTGGTGAGGATCCATCTTGCAGCAGGTTAGTCATTCTGTTTTCAAAATGCGACCGAAAATGTAGGCTTACTGAATACTTTGCCATTGCAGTGGATTCCATGTATACTAATTTATAGAGTATCATTTAATTTTGAGTGTTATGATATGATGACGGTTGGGAGAGGTTTTATTTTAACCATCTCCAACCCTACATATAACTGCTGAAATTTGAATTATTATCTTTCTGCAGGTCAGTGAGTGGGAATAGCATCACAGACCACTTAGTCTATTATGGTGTTGACATGGGATCAGATGATCCACAATCATGCAGAATCGTTATGAATTCTGACGTTCCGAGTACTAGCAGCATCAGAGATTCAAGAGGAAACTTCATCTTATCTAGAAATCCTACAAGTTCCCTTCTCAAATTGAGTACAGAGTTTGACAATCAGGAAAAGGCCGTTAATGTCTATTGAATTGGCATGAGATAACTCTTGCAACATAATTGTGGGACGTTATACTTATTCTTTTCTTTCTTCACAGTCCTTTCAAATGCGGCCGAAGAATTTTATCAGAATTAGCTGTAACTGGAAGAAGATTGTGTGTATAGTCTTTGTATATATTCATCCTTGTATATAAGACTCATAATTCTTGGCGCCGATGTTAAGTGTAGAATTTCACATGCAAATTCTACTGATTGACTAGTAATATTTGATTTACTCATTCTTTTTTTTCTTCTTTCCGAAGTTAAATTTTATTAAATATATTTTCTGTTCTTCCCATTCATTAAAATTTTGTTTTGGTCTGCTTTCATCTTCTGTCCATGATATTTGCTTATCAATTAGTGTGTAGGCAGGCAAATAGTAGTCACATGCGTGACGCAACATACACAAAACAGGTCAAAGTCGATGAATTGGGCCCCCAACCTACCCATAGCCCCACACCACAAGTATAGCCTATAAGTTGTACAAAATTGAATAGGAGTTTGGTAAGTTTTTGAAAGGTTAAATTGCACGTCTCTTATTTTAAACTGGTCCTCAATTTTTAAATTTTTTTAAGCTGGTCTCTTTTCATCTAAAACAACCATATGACTAACAGAAATACACATGTTGTTAACTATTGGGTTGTCATGTGGATGTTTTAGATAAAGTAGCTTAAAATTTTCATTGAAAGGATATGCTAATACTTATGCATACTTATGCTGACATCAATAATCTAAGACCATTTAGTCAAAATACTAGTTTATAGAAGGCGAGTTAACCCACTTGGATTGGTCTGATGGTGTTGGCTTGAGATCTAGGAGTGTGCTCCTCCTCATGGTCTCAGGCTCAATTCTCTTTGGTGTCAATTTAGGTGGGTTTGTTTAGCTTCTTCAAGAAAAAAAGGGGGAGTTATGAGTCCTAAAGTAAGTAAATTACGAAAGTATGTCTTGAAATAACGATATAGGCATTAAAGTCAATTTTTTTTAGTATATGTTTTTTGAGGAAGTTAAATTAACCCACCCTAATTGACACAGTAGAGAATCGACCCTGAGACCTTGAGGAGGAGCACACTCCCAAGTCCCAACCCAGCTTTTTTTTAGTATATTATAAAAGTATGTCGTGCATAATTGTAAAGTATACCAATAATATTAGAAATAATGTCACAAACATGCACAAACATGAATAGTTGTATTTTCGTCTTTTAATGTACCTCATTGGCTATAAAAGGAGAAGTCTTGTAACATATTGAATGAAAAACAAATAAAAATTCGTTCCGTTTAAGTAAAAACATGCCGTTCTAAGTTTTTCACTTTTTTCTGAAAGCTCTAGTTATCATGTTCGTATCATTAATTCCTATATAGAGACGCATATATGCTTTAAACTTGTCACAAATAACGATTTGTGTAAAAAAACATTTGACTATTGATCCATGCTAAACTCCTCTCTCTCTATTATAAGATGATAATGTTAGTAGTTAGTATGTGTTTGATACTTTTGTTTGCATATGTATGACTATTTGGTGTCTTGTTCGACTATCGAGTTAAGGCTAATATAATAATATGCGAGGTTTTTGACAAGTGTGCTATGAGATCCTCAACTATAGGCGGTGCATATGATATGAATATAATAGAGTGAGTAAGTAAATCACTTAACTTTGAAAACTTTTTAAACGTAAGAGATCAACTTTAAATCTAAAATAAAATGTAAGAGACTAAATATGCAATTTAACCTTTTTGAAAAGATCAAGTAAATAGATATGTAGTGTGTGTTTGGATTTGCTTTGAGAATGACATTAATCATGATGAACTACCGTAATTCGGTAAAAGTTACACTTTGACAATTCAATAAAATTACGATGTCACCGTAATTTTACCGGACTCACGGACCCACTGTTGATCCAAACATACACGTAATATAATGTTGTGAGAGTCACTCTTCAATTTTCTTTTCATTGACTATGCTTTCTCTCTTCATTATAAGCAAAACCTATTACTCATGTAAACTATGGCTGCGATTTTGATTTGTGGTTCTAGTTACATTGCGATATTTTGATATAAAAAAACGGCTGCATGATGCACTCGTGATTCAAGTTGCAAACCTTTATTCGAAATTGTGCTCAAAATTCAAGATTTGTCACTAGTATTTGGCAACATAACTTGCCATCAATACCAATGCTAATCATATTTTTGATGAATCAACAATTCTCTTAAAAGCCATGTTCATTCACTTCATTGTATAAATTATGGTCTTCTGTTGTCCATTTCGTGAAAGCATTTCAAAAATCAAAGTATCATCTCTTCAACAAATACACAAGAACTTTATTATATTCTAGACAATTGAAAGATTATACATCAAAGTATATCAGCTTAATAGAAATTTTAATGGCGTACACCATAGTTTATTGTCCAAGATAATAATGATCTTTTGATCATATCACAATATATTTTCTAACCAAGTACATTTGAACCTCTAGTCCATATGTATTAATTCCACAATCTTATATCTTTCCCAATAAAAAAAAATCTTATTTATTTTGTTTTCACATTCTCTTTAATTGTTGGATTCTTTATTGTCTCTGCAGCACAAACATGGCTATGTATACTTCCTCTCCCAGTTTTCAAATCTCCTTAATGATTTTCACCTCCAGCTTCAGCTTCAGAGGCTGAAACATTTGTGTCTCTTACAACTTCTTCTTCCTTAGCCGAAGTCTCTTCCTGTGCAACAACATCCTCTGCACACATACAAAACCATTCATAATCAAAATTCATATGATACATGACATCTTTGAAAAAAGTTCCATGCATGATGCACAAAAAAGTAAGTAAATAATCCGAATTGATCTCCGACAAAAAACACGGAAACCTGTTTAAATTTTATAGAATGAAAATATCAATATGGTTGATAAAAATCTCAAATGCGAGTTAATTTGTTCCCTATGAGATTTTTAAGGATCGTATTGATATTTTTTTCCATGGTGAATTTTGTTGGAGACCAATTTGTGTATTTACTCAAAATATACAAAAAAGGAATACAAAATATATTGGATTATGCTATGCACACCTTTTTCAGTTTCTTCAGCCAAATTTTTCTCTTCTTTAGTACCAGCAGCATCATCAGCATTGATTTTCTCATCATTCTCTATCAATGCATCGTCATCTTTTTTCTCAACTTCAGCAGAAGGTTCTTCCTCCACAACATCCTCCTCCTTCTTTTCTTCATCATTTATTTTCTCCATAGCTTCTCTGTCTTTAACATCCTTAGTTGCATCGTCCTTATTTTCTTCAACACCAGCCTCTTTGACACTTTCACTTTCCTTTTGTTCCTCAGCAGCCGAACTTGCATTGTCAACATTTTTGTTTATGTCTTTGGTTTCTGTCTCATTGTCTTTGATACTTTCACTTTCCTTTTGTTCCACCTCAACACCTGAACTTACATTGTCAACATTGTTGTTTATGTCTTTGGTTTCTGTCTCA
>Ga0315914_1001622_pt1 | contig 33925 bp, 15 predicted proteins | sample MpolenodulesMG_FD_203920 | JGI IMG/M metagenome (GOLD analysis project Ga0315914, IMG submission 203920) | Medicago polymorpha root nodule microbial communities from Los Angeles, California, United States - elongated nodules | ecosystem: Host-associated > Plants > Roots > Nodule | place: USA...
CTTTATTATCCTTATTTAATTAAGTTTAAGGGTAAAACAGTAAAATAATTTTAAAATCCCTCCCCTCCCCTTATGAACCAAACACACTTTTAATTAAAATATCTACCCTCCCCTCCGTTAAAATTCCTCCCCTCCCCTCCCAATTCTCGAACCAAACGGACCCTTAGGGGAAGTTAGTGTAATTTGCCCTAAATTTTATTATGAACTAGTCTTTAATATGTCATTTTACTACTATCAATCATCAATCATAAATTATCTGTTATTGCTTGTCAACTATCAACTATCCATTTGTTTATCAAACAAAGCCTTACTATCAGAATACAATAGTCCCTAAAATGTTTTCATAATGACTTATGAGTAAAGTTTTAGAGAAATTTCTAAAATATTCATAATGTTAAAACTATTTAAGACTGTCTTACAAATCAAAAGAGTAACTTGGTGTTTTAGTCCATGAATTTTATACTTGTATCAATCATTGAATTTTGCTAAACAAAGTATATGAACATAGGAAGGTTGATGATTGGGCTTGTTTGGGAAGTCCTATTCCATCCCATGTCTGCTTGAATGTTCTCTTCTCTTCTTAGTTTCACCATATGATGGAGCCCACTTACCACATGGTGACAAGTGAGCCTTGCCGGACTTCATTTTCAATTCCATTGCTTTCCTCAAACAGAAATGGGTCTCTGTCAGATTGGAGTTAAAGTTTTGATAGGATTTGTATTGGGACCTTAGCCCTCATTAATTAATTTACACATCCCCAAAAATGTTCATTAAGCATAAGAATTAAACTTTCTACTTTGAACATCTTGAATTAAAATCACTGTTTGATTGCAATATAGGTTTTCAGGTTATTAGAATTGTCAAATTTTTGAAATAAGTAATATTGGTGACTTGATAAAGAGTCTCTAATTTGGGAAGCTTTCCCAAAAAAGCAAACATAAATATCGTGCTCGAAGGATTTAATTTGTGCAAATGAAATTTGACAACAAAGGATGTACTATCATTGATATATAGAAGATCATAGTTGCAATTAAGCCAAAAATCAACCTATTAAAGCCATGTTTAGTTTGACTTGTTTGAGCTTATTCATTTACATGAGCATTTGTGAGATTTTTTATAGAGCTTATGGAAGTTGTTGTTCATGACATGTTAGTTAGTTGTTTTTAATTTAACTGTTTTCACTAAGAAGTGCCCTTAAAAGTAATAAGTTTGTCTAGAATTTAACAATTTTTTAATTTTTGATAAGCCAAATTTATCATCTTTCATCATTTTGCAATACAATATTTTTATTTTCGTCTTTTAAACTAATGTCCTAAAAATATTCTTTAACATTTTCCTTAATGGATCTCCAAACTATCTAGAATAGTTTGATGAAAACAATTTATAACAGGAAAATCAATTGAGTTTAATTAATCTTTTCTTTAGGAAAGATATTATTTTATATATTGTTATCAAAATATGTCATCTATATATGATTATGCTAGTGACTAATTAAGTTGTTTATTGATACTAAATCTTAACAACCCTAATGTTTTTATTTCTAGGACAAAAAACAAGAGGAATGTTGTTCAATGCAAAATATTATTTAGAAAATGAGTGTTAAAATGTAACTTGTATACAATGATACATAAAAAGAACAAAGGTTATTTTTAAATAATTGTACATCATTATTCTTACAATTTGAATTCCATTATTAATATTGATTAATAGAAATAAAAATTGAAACAATATTGTGGGAACATGATATAAAATATGAATATACTCAACAAAACAAAGTATGTGCAGAGAGAGAAGAGACAGAGGGAGTACTATGTACTGGAAATGAATGGACAATATAATAATAGAGAAATGATATTTGAAATTTATTTGGTGATAATTTTTGTGACAATTTTTCCTCTCACATTCACATTATTTTTTACTTTATCTCTCTATTGTTATAGTTTCCGTGTCAATACCATCTTTTTCTTTGTAAAATACAGTTGTCAAATAAGTTGTCATCAAATTGATATTTCAAATAACTCTTTCATAATAATAATCCCATTTATGTGTAATGATAGATAGATGCGTGGAGTGGAGTGGAGTATAGTACAGTATTGAATTTGATATGAAGTGCAATGGCAATGGCAGTGAGTGACAGTGCATTGGGAAACAGCTCCCGCGCTGTTCCCGCGCGACCTTCATCAAACGACACACTTGGAGGGTCCCCTTACTCAGAAAGATTAATGCATGTAAATTACTATGGTTTTTGTCTAAATTAATGATATTTGTAAAATTATTTGGTGAGAATTATTTTATTTTTTTTATTTTTATTACTCAAAATTAATAGAGAGAAAAGAAAAAAATAAAAATATATTGTGAGTATGAGAAAGAATTGTCTAAACATTGTTAAAAAAATAATTGTATAAATATCAAATCTATTTTGTTTAACGCAAAATAAATTACTCTGCATCATTTATAAATCTACTTTTTACTCTCATATCAATAAATTATATCATATTTGCTAACTTGTAATTTAAGGTACATCTTAACAAATATGTAGTACAAAACTAGAAAATCATGATTAACAGCCGATTCAAAATAGAACTGAACTATTTTCAAAACTTAACCAGTTTTTTTAAGTGGTTTTTAATAATTAAACTGCATCCTGATATATATTGTGGTTCAATTCAATTTGATTTATGCACCATAAAAGCCCCTATTAACAAGTGATTTATTGCATCAAAAACCTCACATTGTTTGAAAATTAATGTCAAAAGTAGTTTATAAATTATACACACAATCCTTAATTCAATAAACCATGAAAGCTCACGCAACGAACAAAGCATAATACATTAGAACTAAATTGTAGACTTCAAGTTGAAAATTGAAATAGGAAAATGTTAACTTATGCACTTAAGACACAAGTTAATAAGCTAAAGATATAAGTTTTTTTTTTAAACTTTTTTATTCAATGATGTAAAAGTTTAAGAATTTATATTTTCAATACAATTTTTTTTTTAGTTTTTTAACTTATGCCCTAAGACAAGTTAGCATGACCCATTGAAATACACCGAAAAGACATTGTTGTGAATTTGAGGTCATAACAACATACATTTTGGCTGGCTACTTAGACATATGTGATTTGGGTTCAAATTTAGAATTTCATTAATATTTTTTTTTAAGAAACTCTTAATAAAGTTTTTTTTTTTACAAATCTTAATAAAGTTGGGATGTGTTTCTCTTTAACTTTGCATGTGGTGTGCTTCACATGTATAAATTTATCTTCTATAAAAAAATTAATACGATATTTGAACAATTTTCATTTAATCACAACCCTAAATTAAAAATGAAAATATTTGAACGAACATACAAATAAAAAAATTTTATTACATCATATTTTAATCTTAATTTTTTCTTATTTACGTGTGCTTAATTATTTTTTAATTATTTGTGTTTATTACCGACTAAGATTTCCTCGTGTATAATTGTGGGTCATGTGACTGAACATAGTGATGGTGACAGTGGAAAAAAAAGGCACGGTCAGAAAAAGACTCAACTCAAACTGATAGTGAACTACAGTAAAGTATATCTGCTTCAGATGTGTTTTCTAATCTTCTCTGATACTGACGGTATATTGAGTAATCCCCCTCATATGGAAAAGTTCATAAATATATTGAAATAACAACTCTCAGTTTCAATTAAGTCTCTATGTTATATTTGATTTGATTCGTGTATTACAGTGTTTCCTCTTCACTGTTTCAGTCTCCATGTTTTTCAAACTGTCTTACGTACGGATTTAATGATTCATTTGTTTTTTTTTTTAATAATTTGCTTTCTACCTTCTCTCTGTCGGAATGAAACCTGCTTCTGTTTCTATTTATTTATTCAAAACTCAGATATAAAAAAGGGAGTTGGTTCAAGTTGGGAGGGGAGAACCCAAAAAATCATTTCATACACCAATATTCTGGTTTATGTATATAAAAAAAACTCATCTTATGTATTTCGATTTATATTGCAAATCGCACGCAAATAATATAATTATATATGTTGAGGATTTAACAAGAGAAATGAAGCAAATAGTAATGACAACTAAATTAAATGATACATCGAATAAAGATTCAAACGCTCCTAAAAAAAATATTCAAATAATAACAAACCTGGAACCTATGTGTAAATAAAAATTTCAAATAATCAATTCAAAGAATAAAGATAGAGAGTAGAGCGAAATAATATCGTTGTTGGTTCGACCGAAAACTTGGTACCCTACATATGTGGAAAAGAGCAACTCTCTAATTTACTATCAACTAGCATTTGTAAGAGATTACAAAAGATTCAAAAAGAAAAAAATAGCTTCGATTATTCAAGACGAACAATCCTCAATTTCTACACCTTTTTATCTCAATCCTAAATGATTTGCACCCTAAAGAAAGCTTGAATTCTTCCCCTAATAATAATCTATATGTTTATAATATGTTTCATAACCCAAAATGTTCTCCACATGAAGCTCTTTTTTCTCCTTCGTGTGCCCTCATTGTTGCGCACACACTGAACTCTTATGACAACTTTGTTTTTAAACGACCAACATGATTCAAACCAACCTATCAGTCTTTTTACAGTGATTAGAATCGTGTAATACTGACAAGATACATGAAATGAAAAATTGTATCATGATTTGAAGCATTAATGCCAGAATGTAACAAGAAGTGATTGCAATACCATGGTTCAAATCAATTTATTACCCACATTACCATAATTTGAATCATCATATCTGAAAGTTAAAAAACACAAATTTTGAGGCATGTTCACCATAATTCTTCACCTTGACTTCAAATCAGCGGTGATACTCAACATGTACCCATCAACCACTTTATACTCTCTATAAACCTTATATTACTCTTCAACAAATTTGATTAAGTCCATGAATGCTTGAACCTTGATCTGGGTGATGATTTGATGATCTCACATCTTTGAGTAATTTCAAGCTTCCCAATCACACCCTTCAACCATATAGCTTTCTTCCCCCTTAAATGAGAACAATATACTCCGTCTAAGTCGTAGACGATACAGAAACAAGACGTTCATTTGACTTTCAACTAAAAGGTACTCATAACAACATTTGTAAGGAATTATCTTTGACCCCCTTCTTAAGATAATCCTTTTTGAAGTGATCGATCTTGTGACAATCAAAACATTTGTACTTCGATTGTCTTTCCCCCTCAATTTGGATAGATTTCTCCCCTTTGTCATTTCTCCTCTTTCACTTCTTCCTCTTGACACATTAAAGTCTTCATAACCATCTTCCACCTCCAGGTGTTGAAGTTAATTTAGTTAGCTCATTTATCTTAATGGAGATTACAATTGTCCTTTACGCGGTTTTATGTGGGTTTTTTTTTAGGAATTCACTTTTTTGGTCAAGAGAAGTTTAGGTGACTTGAACACCCTTTGCAAAGGTACTTATAAATCATGCACATGTCATAGGAAAAAAAAAATCCACCAACAATTGTTTCAACATGAATTAAACACATGCCCTTATAAGGAGTGGGTCAACTTCTTACCAACTTGACCATCCTATATTAACAATTGTTTCACCATGAATTAAACACATGCCCTTATAAGGTTTGTGTCAACTTCTTACCAATTGGACCAACATATATTAACAATTGTCTCATATTTTTTTACTAAAAAAATTTGTTTCATCATTTTAAACCATATCAATTTATTTATTTTATGAAGTTTCATCATTGTTTTTTTCAACCTATATGATTTAATAAAGTTTTATTTATGTTTTAAATCAATTATAACTAATAAATTATTATTAAATCTATAACTAAAGTTGCGAGAATGACAGGTTCAATATGAAAAATTGAGGAGGTTTAAAATGAGAAAGAAAAAAAAAAGGATTATAGGTACCAGGTTTTAAATCTAGTTCCAACGCTGCCATGAATACGGGTATGAGAACAAGCATACCTAAACTCTAAATATTGTCACCTCCTTGTTGATATAAGAGGTGCATATTTTCTCATTTACTCATTCGGATTAACTAAAAAAAACTGTAAATAACTCTGTAAGAGAAAGAACTCGTTTTTTCCCCACAAATTAACAACTTCTCTTACTATTTTTAGCTTGAAATCTACAATGATGATACATCCGAATTTATCTGTCTCTTTCCCACTAATCAATCTGCTTATCTCCATATTAAATTGACATCTTCAATCTTTTCAATGGCATAGTCAATAGATAGTGCTTGTTGCTGTACTAACATTAAGTTAATAGAAAAATGACTCATTTTTGTTGACTAATCACGCTTGATTATCCTTTTACGTTCATTGTTTGACAGCAAAGTGGAATAATAATTTTACCTAATAAAGCAAGCCAATTCTTCTTAGCAATAATTAGAATAAAATTATTCATTATTATATATTATGTGCTGATTTTATTCCAACCTAGCAAGGAACGTGGATGAAATCGTTCCACATCAGTCGCAAGTTATTGATCAATTTGGGAATCAAAAGTTAAACATTATCGCCTCGGATTCTTTCTTACCAAAGGTTCATTGGTTTGCTTAACAAGTAGTTAAAGATGAACAATTAATTTATAGGCTACATTATATATTTGATCTATTAAATTATTTATTAGTTTTATATCTTTTAGTTGTATTTTGGTTAATTAAATTGGTCTCCATCTGTTAGCTTTAAACTCCAAATCTCATAGATGAATCTATATTCTAGTTGGTCCATCAAAAATTTCATTTATTTTTTTAATTTTAACCGTTTGATCTTAGTAAACGTTCATCAAACAAATAAGGGAATAAGTTGAGTTCCTTGTGCACATCATTACATGGAGATGAGCATATTTTTATTATGAAACGGTTTTAGAGTATGCAATGAAGATCAACGGCCTTCTAAGTGCTTTCTTAAATTAAAATTCTAATGACTATTTAACAAATTTAGATTTTTCTCTTGGTTTGTTAGACGAAGGTTTATGAATACGACGACGAAGATGAAAACAAGAGAAAACAATGTAAAAAAATTGTTGCGGTGGTTCACTATAAGATGCGATAAACACGTAAGATTCAGTGATTTATTTTAAGATAAAAAGGCCAATCGGTTAAAATTGAAAAAATTATTAAAATCTTTAATGGGTCATCTATAATATTGATTCATTTTATACATTTGAGGTTAAAATTAATAATAGATGACTAACAAAAATACAGTACAACAATTAATTGTGAGACCAAATTAAAACTAGTAAAGAAGTTTTTTTTTTGGTTTTAAATGTAGTGGTAATTCATTGAAATTAAACTCACACATAACTGTGGGGCCTCAGATTCGAACCCAAGTCATGACGTTCAGCTTTGCAATTTCGGCATTTGTCAGTTGAGCTAACACTTTTAGACAACCTAGTAAATTAGTTAATAGATCAAATATATAATTTAGTAAATAATATTTACACTATCGATCAATTTTTTTAATAGATCAAATATATAATTTGATAGTTATAATTGACTATCAATCAATTATAACTACATCAAATTATTAGAATTGTTTGCTTTTATAATGACCAACTTTTAAAATTACACGCATTATTGATTGTAATATGCTAAGTTGCCGACTTAATAAAACTTATTACGTAGCCATAACATGAAAATTAAACTTTAAAGATAATATCCAGTCCTCTCTTACATAGATATATATTCAACAGCAAACATTTTTATCTCATAATTCTTCAGCTTTGTCTTTCTTATGCTATCAATTTTTATCTATTACTATATTATGCTTAAATAAATGTAGAAAAGGTAGCTGCTAAACACATTTGATATGATTTAATGGCAGACATGGGTCCTTCAACGATAGGCCCCTGTTTAGTTTATATTCTTGAATCATTTTTTTTATCTAACTATTAAGATTTGCTACAATCGATAGTGGCAGGCACAAAAGAGGGGTATTTCATCCCCTACCAAACAAAAGCACATCCTCTAATCAAAAGAATAATAGAGCACAATAACTTCTAGCTCTTTTAAAATAAAAAAAAATAAAAAACTTCTAGCTCTTTCTAAAATCTAAAATGATTCATTTAGCTAAATATCTATTTTGACGGGATAAGTTGAAGCACAACTGTGTTGCAGTGGTTTAACGTCAGTAGTGCATTTGGATGTAAATACAAACACTCTAACGTTTAACTCATTAGAAGATCAATAGAAGTGATAGGTTGGAGAAATGGAGCTAACAATGATTCTATGGATGAATTATGTCATAAGTCAGTTGAGATGGATAAATACAGAAGAAATGTTAATAACACTCTCTTTTGAGCACTTTCTCTAGCACTCACTCTTTTACAAAGTGAAATCAATGTATGTCCCACAACTTTATGTAGATTTCATTTTTAAAATGTAGGTCCTGCATTGATTTTATCAAATAAAAGAGTGAGTCCTAAATAGACTATTCAAAAGAGAGTGCTACAAGTGGGGCCTATCAATCACAATCAATATTCAATTCTTATCTATTGAATATTGATTGAAAGAGTGCTACAAGTGGGGTCAACAACAACAGAAACATGGAAGATATTTTTCTGAAGGATTAAATACTTATTTATATTGAAAATGAGATTGCAAAAAAAGTTATCATATACATGATGATTGTTGATTTTAAGTCTATGAAACAACAAACACAATTGTATAAGTGAGTGTTAATTCTTTTATATTTGTTTAACCGCATAACTTTTGCTGTGAATTCGAACCCTTTTCAAAACAACTAGAACCATGATGTGGAGCAAATAACAACGACAACCAACAACCAAACACGTTCAACAATAATATTCAACCAAGAACAAATCTATCAACCTACATATATATAAAATTCACAATCAAATCAAAGAGCACAAGTTAGAGAGTGGAAGAACAAACACACTAAGATTGTTCATCCAGTTCAGCCTAAATTTGACCCACAAAAAGATCCAAAGAGAAGTCGAGACAGAAAATTTAGATCTTTCTTCCAATGAGATGCCGCTATGTGTTTATAATTTCCTTCCTAACCCTAGGATCTCATTCAAAAGCACTCAATCTCTAACAATTAAGTGTCATAAAAGTCCCCTACTACGACCTCTCAAAATTACACAACAAAATAACTGCATTCATAGGCTCCAGTGGACCAATACTGAAGCAAGTGTCCCATACATGTCCATAGCTTCCCCATGTTTTCAACGGTTATTACAGTATAAAATTGTACTATTGGTCCCCTGGTCGGGGGCACCTTACTCCTTTTTGAGGCAATGGTGAACTACCCTAAAACATTGATCTTGAACTACTTGGCACCCAACCTTAACCACCCTACGTATTTGACATTACCAAACAAATTTCCTGATTTCTCCAAGTGAGATTTTAAAACGTACACAACAATTCTCCACCTTGCCTTCTAATCCATGATAATGTTAGATTAATCATCAACCACCATGTTGCTCTCAAGCCCTGAATTACTGTTCAACGAAATTGATCAAGTTCAAATGATGTTTGAACCTTGGTCTAATTAGTGACTTGACGAACACATCCACCAAATTATCATCCGAATCAACTTTCTCAACCATTATTTCGTTAGATTCAATCATGTCTATAATTATATATAAACGGATGTCAATGTGCTTTATCCTTTTATGATAGACTTTACGACTTTCCAAATGAATGAGATTTTTGCTATCATAATGTATCTCCACACATTCTTGAATAATTCCTCAGTCTTTTATTCACATATATAAGTTTTTTTTTAATCAGCAAAATTTATTGATACCAAACTCTAACAAGACGCAAATAGTAGGGGATAAAAGTAGAAGGATGCGCATATAGGCGTAATATCCAATATCAAACTCCATAACAATTAAAAACAAAAATACAGTGAACCTCCACAAAACCCAAAAATTGTGTATATTATGAAATTGTAATCCAATTCGATGCGAGACGACAAGATTTCAGACTCATAGCTATGCCTATTCATATCATTAAATTTCAACAATAGCATATATTTAATTTTAAAAACACGTGGATCTTTGAGAGAGATGTTTTTATTAAAGTTGCTATACTCAACAAACACATTTTTCCCCAAATGGAGATGCATATACGATATCAATGGTTGTTGAATTTGTATCTGTGAGCTTAGTTTAGTTGGTAAAAACAATGCATAATATATGAAAGGTCTGAGGTTCGAACCCCGGACACCACATTATTTAATTCTTGTAACTAGACCAATTTTTGTGCGTTTGAATGGTGATCGATGATTTTTAATAATATTATTTGCAATATTATTTATAAATAATATATTTTTTCTATTGAGTTTATCTCATTTTTGATAAATATCTAGGCGACAACAACTTCAAATAAAAAAAATTCCATGCAATGAAAAAATAAATTATTTAAATATTTTAAATATACACATTATTTAGTTCTTTTCCTTCTTATTTTTTGTGTTTAAGTAGTTATTTTTTGTGTGCTAACCATTCAATTCTCATAGAAATAACAATTTTTTGGTTGTGAGAAAAATATAGTATGATAAAAAGTTATTTAACATATAAATTAAACACAATTTTTTTAAACGATTCTTCATTTGATGAACCTCGTTAACTATTTTAGTTTATAAAAAAAAAAAATCTTTGTTCAACTAAATATTTTCAGTTTTGGTATATATTCTTATTTTTGTCTCTCTATGTATTCATTAAGTAATCCTTAAAGAAAGATACGAGAACGTGACAAATCGTTACAGTTAAAAAGATGCAAGCATGTCCCACAACTAAGAGCGCGAGACTTTCGGGGGGGCTGTTTGAGAATGAAGGCCTTTTTGAGTGCGGTGGGGTCTTTTAAAATTCAGATTGTGTCCTGTGAAATGGGGCTCAAAAGTAATTTTCTTTTTGCCTTTGCCTTTTGCTTATAGGGAAATCTATCTATACTAAATATAAAACTCCAACAAGTTATGGAGTTCAACTATTTAGTTAGTAATTCCTTTCCTTCTTTCCTCTTATCATTCTAAATTTTCAACAGCCGGAACAAGTTAGGGTTTGGTTTAGATAAATTTTATATATTTATATGATTTTATTGTTTATGGATGTTTATAGCTTATATATTAGCAAAGAATGCATGGTTTTCGTCCCATTTCTTTAGTGGGGTGTATGTATCAAGTTTTGGGAAAGGTTTAAGATCATTTTATATACTCAACCTATTTTTGTGAAAGACCATTAAATTTTAGATGATATTTTTATTGTGAATAAAGTCATGGATTATGTAAAATAGATTGAAGAAAGAGTTTATTCTCTTCGGGGATGGTTTTTTAGGTGGCATATGACTCAAAATGCGTGGTGTATTTTGATGACGGGACATCATATGATATTTTGACTATGCTATAGATATTCTTTTTTGTATTTAAAAACAAATAAGATGTCCTTTAGAGAAGTTGTCCATGGTTTCATGAATATCTTGTTGTCTATGGTACGTTCTTTTCTTTTGTTATGATGTTGGTTACGATAAGTAACTAAACCTCTGAGGTTAGAGTTCTAAGATGAATATCTATTTTTTAATTATTAAATTAATGTAATTTCTTTATTCAACATGATTTGAGTTATATTTGCTTTCCATGTGTTTCGCCATTTGAATATTTACAAACTATGCTAGGGTTCATAGGCGAAATCTTACGCTCTAATTGAATCGTTACATATGACTTGCTCAAGAGTTTTTAATTTATCTGGCACCCTTAACGTATGAGTGTTAGACATCTTCATAAAGTGTAAATCCTTTAGATGACAATTCATGAGACATACGAGATGTTGAAGTCAAAGATATATTCACATGTCTTTCATAATTTAGGTATGGAAGTTATGAAGTAATCCAACATTGTAGCGATAAGTATATTCTTCCTACAATTAAAACCAACAAAGAAGATAGATTAAATGAGATTTAAAGAATCTTAATCGCCACTAAACCTCTGAACCCTTTTATTTTCAAACTTGCAAACAAAGCTCATAAATTCTTTTAATTGCTTTTCTAATCAAATAAACTTCATTAATTGCTAAGTTAAATGACGATCTATGTGGAGAAGATACTTTATTATTTGTTTCAATTTGGTGCGTTTGTCAACCGAGCATCAAGTTTTTGACGATGATCTCTAAAAAAAAAAGTTTTTTTAGGAAAGCGTGCTTATAACATTTCAGTAATAATAAGAGTTTCGATACAAGCAGGTTTATCATAATAAGTGGCGGGACTAGCTGAACGCGTGGCCTCTCGTGCAAGAGTATGGGCCACCCCGTTGGCTTGCCGCCGAACAAACTACACCCTAGAGTTAGAAAAAAGATTATGAAACAAAGAGCGACAGGAGGAAATAATACAACCAAATTCAGACAAGTCGCTCCGAGTAGAACGGAAGGCATCAACTGTTAATTTAGAGTCTGTCTCAAAGTCTACATTATCGAGCTGCATATCACTCAACCATTGTAGAGCAGAGTGCAGCCCTAATGCTTCACCCACATCCGCCGAAACAGTACAAGGATATGTAAAAATTTTGGCCAAAACAAAGATACCTTCCGAGTCGCGAACACAAACATCAATCCCTGTGCGGTTATGGTGAAAAGAAAAAGCCGCGTCAACATTGCATTTATATCTACCGGGCATAGGAGGCTGCCACAAAGGTCCGGTGTGGTGGTCGGGGGCGGAGTTCCCCACGTGCGCTGCCAAACCCGAGGAAGAAGGCGAGGTAGCTGCAAGGACGTCCGGAGCGTTTGCTAACTGCCAATCTGCTACCATGTTTCTAGCACGCTCTACAACCACAGCACTTGTTTCTGTGACATTGTCCCAAACTCTCAGATTGCGGTGCTTCCAAAGACTCCACATGACCGTTGACATACGTTGAGATAACTATGCAGACAAGTTCTCTAAGAGGTGAAAAATAGCCTCCATTGGGGAAGCAGCCTGAGAAAGTGCGTGATGGACGGAGCCCTAGAGACCAGTTGTGTTCCACACCTGAATAGTAAACGAACACTCAAAAAAGACATGTAACAGGTCCTCGTGGGAGGAGTCACAGCTAACACAGGCAGTGGGGCAAACTACGCCTTTATCCAACAGGCGGACACGGGTCGGTAAACAACCACGGCACATGCGCCAGAGTAAATTCTTAACCTTCGGTGGAACCTTATGTTTCCAGATCCCCGACTAGTACCCTGGGCGCCATAAGTATGACGAATCGATAAGCTCTGTGACACACAATCGGTAAGCACTACGTATAGAATAGCGTCCGTGCCGTTCCCCTTTCCAGACAATTCTATCTTCCTCGACCTGAGAGATTAGTGGCGTGTGAAGTATCTTAGATGCGATGTCCGCACTAAATACCTGTCATACAACCTGTTCGTTCCAGCTTTTGTCATATAAATTCATCAAACTATTAATGGTAAAATTGTGTATAGAGTGAGCACCTGGGACATGACTACTGATAAATTCCCCATTTGTCAGCCAAGGTTCATTAAGAATAGAGATAGATGCACCCGAGCCGATAGTCCACTGTGCCCCCCCACGCACGATAAATCTAGCGCGCAGTATACTGCGCCAAACATAGCTCGGATTATGGCCAACAGTAGCCGTGAGATAGGAGCCGGATGGGAAATATCGAGCTTTAAATATTCGAGCAACTAGAGTATTCGGCTCTGTGATAAATTTTCATCCTTGTTTACCCAACATAGCTAAATTAAAAGCAGAGAGGTCTTTGAAACCCATACCTCCATGAATTTTTGGTGCCGACAATTTCTCCCAATTCATCCAATGTATCCCTCGTTGCGTTGTTTTACCATTTCCCCACCAAAAGGAATTTAGCATCTTTTCAATAGAGTCAATCAAAGTATGGGGCAGCTGAAAGATGCTCATCACGTAAGCGGGAATAGCCTGCAAAACAGATTTTATCATTACCTCACGCCCTGCCTTTGAGAGGCACTTACCACTCCAGGAGTTAATTTTCTGCCAGACACGGTCCTTTATATACGCAAAAGTAGCCTTGCGATCCCGGCCTATCATAGAAGGTAGGCCTAGGTATTTACCTGTACCCAAAACTGCTTGAACACCGAGAATGTTGGTAATAGTGGTTTTGAGACCATCAGGGACATTGCGGCTACAATATATCTCTGATTTGATGCACTTATCAATCGTATTTCAACAAGACAATTCGTTGAATTTATTTTGAAAATATTAATTTTATTCATTTTATTTGTATTCTCTGTTTTAGACTAGGTTTACTTTTTTCTTAGGTTAGATCTATTTTAATTTTATTTTGGTGGAATTTTGTTTTTAGTAGGAATAGGATTATTCCTCAAAAAAGAAGAAGTAGGAATTGGATTAGTTTCTAATATTTTAGGGTTGGTTCCTATTTTCTGTATAGGATTATCTTTTTAGATTATGAATTTTTTTAAATCTCTTAGGATTATGTTAATTTTTATTTATCATTAACATTTAAATTATAAATAAATGAATTTATTTTTCTTAAATGGTGGATCAAAATTAATATATATCATATAAATATTTATTTATGCTAAAATAGATTAAAGTGTAGTGCATATTTAATTATTAAGGGAGGGGGTTGTAATTCAAGCATCTTATAAGGGAAGGGAATATAAATTTTACTTTTCAAGGGAGGGGAGTGTATATTTTAACATAAGAGAGGAGGAGAGTGTAATTCAAGCATCTTTAAAGGGAGGGGGTTTGTAATTTACTCTTTTTATTTATTTATTTATTTTTTTGATAAGGCCAAGAGAAAGGTTAGGCATCCGGGCAAATCTGAAGCATCCCAACTAGGTTGGCACCCAATAGAAACTCCCATCCTCTACCGCCTTCCCAATACATAATATTATTAAAAAAGATAAAAAATATGTACAAGAGGGGGGGACTAGGCCAAAACCCTCGGGGAAACAAAGAAAAGATAAATCAAATGACTAGAAATGACTAAGGAAATCTATAATTGGGAAGCCCATGTCTGTCTCTAGCAAAATCAACCGCAAGTGAAGCCGACATAGAATAATACCAAGTAACAGTCAAATTGTGACCCAAGGAAGCCATGGTGTCTACACAACCATTTCCTTCACGGAAAATATGGGAAGAAATGATGAATAAACCATGCTGCATGCAATTGTGCCAACGATTCCGCAACCACAAAGGAATGATAGATGGATTCTTGAAGGCCTGCACCGCGCTTGAGGAATCACTCTCCAGCCACACCCTTGGCCAGTTGTAAAGGGCTGCAAATTCCATACCAATCACGAGTCCCGTAAGCTCCGCCTCAAAGACCGAGCAATCACCAAGATTACTCGCAAAGCCTCCCAAGAATGTTCCCCTAAAATCTCGAAAAATCCCACCGCAAGCAGCATTTAAATTAACGACTGAACCATCCTTATTCGCCTTGACCCAAGTGATGGTGGGAGGTTTCCAAACCACTGTAATAATGTCTGCAACACGCCTGTACAAAGGAGGGACCAGAAATGCATCAAATAAATCAACATCACATGATAAACATTTACCGGTGGAAGAGGAGCCGGACAATGAAACCACTGCTGCAATCTTCGTCGTAGTAGCATGGAGAGTAACTTTTGCGGAGCTGAATCGAATAGAATTCCTAGCCACCCAAATGGTATGTACCTTATGCACAATAGCAACCAAATAGACATCACGTAGCTGAGAGTTGCACCTCGGCGGTATAGAAGTCAGCAGGGTCGCAAAAGATGTCTGTATAAAAGTGCAGCTGAGTTTGGAACCTAGCCATCTCCAAATTGCTACCGCAAATTCACAATTAAGAAATAGATAAGCTGAAGTTTCTGCTTGCTTTCCACAAAGGACACAAATTGAAACCAAGGTGCAGCCACACTTTTGTAAATTCTCATCCGTAGGAAGTTTTAAAAGCACGAGACGCCAAAATACAAAAGAATGGGATGGGGGAATATATTTGCGCCATATAGGGTAGAGTGTTGTTTTCCTTTTGCTCAGGTCATATTTGTTTTGCTTTTTAGGTTAGTTTTATTTTCTTTCCTTATTGTCATAAACAAACAAAAAGATTTGATTCTAAAATTTAGTTTTTCTAAAAGTATCTTTAGTTTAGATTTTATTTGGTTTAATTTCTATTTAGGTAATGGTTGTTTTTTTAGCAGTACATTTTAGAGTAAATTATACTCCCCTCTAACAGAAGCTTGAACTACACTCTTCCCCATCTTATGTTAAAATATATACTTCCCTTCCTTGTAAAATAAATATGTCTATGATATATACTAATTTTGAACCACCATTTAAGAAAAAAATTATTCATCCTTCAAAAAATAATTATTTTCTTTATAATTTAAATATCAATGATAATTAAATTTAAATATTTTGTTATTAATTTTATAATCAAGAGTACTTATAAATAACCACACTTTACAGACTTAAGTAGTTTTTCACATATTTTAATTTTACTTTGTGTTGTTTAATTTTATAATAAGGTTTAAAACTATATGTTAATGAAATTGTGAATAAAAAAAATATGTATTCGAATTTTGGTTATAGTAAAATCGACCTGCATTACTATTTTTCTTCGAAGTATGTTAGATTATTAGAAGAAAAAAATATTAAGGAGTACAATGTAGATTTTAACATAAGAAGGAAAATGGATATAATTTAAGCTTCTCTTAGGGGGTGGAGAATGAAATGTTTTCTTATATACAGTTTCACTGGAAACAAATTATTTTCCATTTTTTGCTTTCTATATGTTTTGGTTTTTTTTTTGGAGGGTTTTGTCTCCCCTCTTCTTTGTACTCTTTTTTCTTTCGTTTAATATATGACTAGGGTACTGCAGCTGGAGACCCCTTTGCATCCGTCTTTGTGAACTTAACTCAGTTGGTATGAACAATGCATAATATATGTAAGGTCCGAAGTTTAAACCACGACCACCACAAAAAACGACCCTTTTGCATCCCATCTTTCGCTTAAAAAATATTTTCCAAAAGGACCCACACACCAAAAACAAACAACAAAAGTGAAACTGATCACCCAACAACAACCCAAACACCCCTTGAGAGCAAATCATCAAAGTATGCTGGAAAAAAAAAAACCAACACCAAGGAGAAACGTAGATGATTGGAGATCATTTATTCATATGCTTTTCTACCACGAAGAATTTAAATTAATATTTTTACACTTATTCATATGAAAAAATGTAAGTTATTATAAATATAATATAAATTTTTAACAAATAAAATAAAAACTATTACATTTTTTATCGCTGGTAAAAAAACTTATCATATAATGTCAAGAAAAATTCTTTGTACAATACTTCAAAATAAAAAAACTATTAAAAATAAATTATATCGTGCTTGGCCCATGTCGATGGCTTCAGAAGAGGCGTTGTTGGAGGAGTGTAGGATTTTACTTCTTAATGTATCTTTGCAAGTTAATATTCTAGATGAATGGAAGTGGCTTCCTTTCAAGGAGATCGGTATATTGTTACATGTTACTGGTTTTTATCAGATGCTCACCAGTCAGGAAACTCACATCTTTGATTCGGCTTTGGATGGTGTCTGGCAGGGCCATTCCGGTAAAATCGGAGGCCATGTTCAAATATTAAAAATGGACCCCTATAAAAAAACAAGATTTTTTAAGCAATAGTAATCATCTTCCTTCAAGAAAAGCAATAGTAATCTCTTTAAGTTGTAAATAACACAAAAATAGTCATTCTTATCAAGTAAAATTTGTGTTGAACTTCACTAACCACTAATTGTTTTATTATTAAAATTTGGGTTCATATTTCATAATAAAAAGAAACACCAAAAACTTAAAAAGAATCATCACTTTATTTACTGCAAAATGAGTCTTAAGTATATTGGTTGTTGTTGTTTAAATAAAGTGTCTTTGTTATCTAAATAGTGATAAACTAATACTAATATCGGAAAAAAAATTTGCAGCAAATTAGTACTAGCATGCATGATTAAATTTAAAACAATAGAAAAAATACCAATTATTTAACGGATTTAATTTGCATTGTTAATGGAAATAGATGACGAAAAATTCAAGATATATAGTAGTTTTCTACATTCATAGTTAACTCTAAAATGCATTTTAAATTGTAATGGCCTATTAGTTGTGTATGTAATTGAGACTTTTATATTTGCTTCAAATTTACACAAATGTTCGGGATTGAACCCCAAGACCGATGATTCAAGTGCATTCTATTTTACCACTAAACTATTTCAAAATGTCTATTGATTTTTTATATTTTATTATATGTACCTAACACTTTTGAGTGCTATATTTTTTTTTTTTTGAGGCTCCTATGATTGTGAGGCCCGGCACCGTAGCTCTCCTTGCACATGCCAAGGGCTGGGCCTGGTGTCTGGCACAAACAAGTTCCATTGAAGGTCTCTATCTGTGCGTGGCGTCTGCTTCAAAACAGGTTACCGACAAAGGGTAATCTGGTTAGAGGTGGCATCATTCATCATGAAGCACAACTTTGTGTGAGTGGGCGTAGTGAGGTAGAAATCGCTCATCATACGTTCTTCAATTGCAATATATTTAGTTCTCTTTGGCAGTTAGTCAGAAATTGGATTGAGATTTCTTCGGTTGATACCCAACATGTCATTGATCATTTCATCCAGTTCCCTCATTCTTCAAGAGGTCATAAAGCGCGTAGTTTTTAAAGCTAATTTGCCTTTCACCTATGTGGGTTTTGTTGTCAGAAAGAAATAACAGATTATTCAAAAATAAAGATAAAACAATTTCTCAACAACTGGATAAAGTTACATTGCTCTTATTGGTGGAAAAACCCCTTTGTTTGTTTGGACATTAGTTGATTCTTCTCGTATTTTTGCTTTCATTGACTGTGAATGATGTAAAACTCTTTTAGTCTTTATGGCACATCTTATACTAGAAGAACTCGTTTTTTGATTCTAATATATATATCACATTTTAATTTGTTCAAAAAAGAAAATAAAATATATATCAATCCCAACCATCTAAATATTTACACTTAAAGTTTGATTTTATTTTTATAAAAAACTTATAGTTTGATGGATCTGTTTGATTAAGTGGGGTATAAATACCTTGAACAACACACTATCAATCCTCTTGCCATGATAGAATCGACCATTAAAAAAGAGTTTCTAAAGTAAATTTTCTTGAAGACAAAATACTTGATCGTTGATATCTAAAACAAGTAAATCCTATTGGAAAGTGAGAGCTTGTTTACATATAATTACGAGTAATGTTATTTTAATAACCTTTTTTAAAGAAAAAAAATTATTTTAATAATCTTTTGATGACAACTTTTATGATAATCTTATTTTTCTTATTTTATTAATCAAAATTAATAGAGAGAAAAATAAAATAAAATAAAATAATAAAAACATAATATAAATATGAAAATGAATTATTCAAAAATTATCATAAAATAGTTGTATAAATATTATTTATCTATAGTAGTTTTATACACATTGGTGTGAAAGTGTAATCGACAATTAAAATTATAATTATTTTAACAATTACTTCAAAAACAAATTATTTTAACAATATAATTGTACCCACATGACACCACTTAACAGTTTCGTTTGAACTATGTAATAAACAATTCTTTAAAAAAAACTATGTAATAAACAATTGATCAAGAACCCAAAAAGGAAAATCAATTAGGAGACAAACTACAGAGAATTAAAAGCAAAGAAAACTAACTTTAACAAATAAAGCAAAGAAATTAAAAAAATATAAACCTAGCTACACAACACTGCATTTGCCTAAAAAAACACTGCATTTGCATGTTACGACATAGTTGTTATTTGAACAACCATTTAAGTGATAATTGTTACGACAACCACTAATTTACAAAGAAAAGTAGATAGTGACATGGAAACAAAAGTAATAAAGAGAGAAAGTAAAAAAATAATGTGAGAATGAAAGATAAAATTGTCACATAGATTGTCACAAAATGGTTGTCAAAATATCATTTTTCATTACAATATTAAAATATATATTCATATTTATTTCCATCAACTAAACAAAGTCTTGTCAACCACCCCCATCTCCAAAACATTGCTGGTTTGGACTAAAGCCACCATTCTCTCTTCTCTCTCTAATCTTTCTCTTCTTCGTACAACAACACATCATGTGAAAGTTTTGCTGGTTTCTACCTTCTCCACCCTGTCAATGCCCAAAATCTATAAGCTCCAATCATCTTTAATCACTTCTTAAACTTTTGAAACCTCTTGGACCCCTTCAAACCCAACACACACAAAATCACAATTGTGTTGTCCCTAAATTTCATTCATTATATAAACAATCTCAAATATGGTTTTCATTAGGGTTTCAATTAAGTTCTTGATCTTTCCATAATTTTTATTACTCTATAAAACAACAAAGTAGGGTTTTTTCATTTACCCTAGATGTTGAGAATTGAGTTGAGCGAGAGAGTTAAACATATATGGTGTTTGGTTTCTTAAATTTGAGTTAAATGGAGGAATACACTAATAATCCAAATCCAAATTCAAATCAAAGTTCAAGGCCAAATTTCTTGTACTCCATTGCCAGTGGAAACAACCAACACCAACACCAACACCATCACAATCATCAACATAATCAGATTCCAATGAACAACTTTCATCTTCAATCAAGTGGATCAGACAATTGTTTTCAGTCTGATCAAGTACAACAGCAACACTCTGCTGTGAAAACTGAAGCAAATAGTACTTCACAACTTCACACTCCGATTTTTCATTACCCAGCTTTAATGAGAACAAATATTATTCCACACACCAATATTATGCATAATCATCATCATCAAGGAGGAGGAGGAGGGAGTCCAAGCAGTTCTAGTGGTGAAGCTGAAGCTATAAAAGCTAAAATCATTGCTCATCCTCAATACTCTAGTCTTTTACAAGCTTACATGGATTGTCAAAAGGTCACTAATTAATTATTTTTTTTATTCATTTTCATCATTATAACAATTTATTTTTCTTAAACCTGCCCTTCAAGAGAAAGAGAGGGTTTGGTTAATCTCAAATTTAGTGGAAGGTAAGTAAAATAGTACTATAATCAAATAATTAATGATTGTTTCAGTCAGGAATTAAACTTGGACTCCCACCATCATGATAACAATTTAAATAAGCATACCCCATTTTTTTATAGATATTTTAATTTTTATATTAATTAATTGATCTCTCTCTTATTAAACAAACTATATGCAGATTGGAGCTCCACCGGAAGTGGTGGCTCGTTTGGTTGCGTCTAGGCAAGAGTTTGAAGCACGGCAAAGATCTTCAGTTAACTCGAGAGAAACTTCTAAAGATCCAGAACTAGACCAATTCATGGTACAAGGGGGTATATTTTGTTTTGGTTTATGTTTTTTTTAAAAAAAAAAAAAAAATTATTTTCGTTTGGCTTTTACCTTGATAATCAATAAGTTTAAATTATGTTCGATTTGCACTGTGATGTCGGCAAAAATCTTTATGATTTATAGAACTAACAAATGGTGGTTTTGGACGTTGAAATAGTGTTTATGTTTAACAGGAAGCATATTATGACATGCTTGTGAAGTATAGAGAGGAATTAACAAGGCCTATTCAAGAGGCTATGGATTTCATGAGAAGAATAGAAACTCAGCTAAATACACTTTGCAATGGACCCCTTCGGATCTTCTCTGGTGAGTAGTACTTTATCTTTTCTCTTAATATATTCAATATTCATTCATAGTTTTATTATTACAAATTTTACTGAAATTAAAACGAGCTCATTAATTAATTCTGGATTATTGACCATGAGTAATGTGACTGATGTGTGAGTGACGGGTTGTGAAAGCTCTTGAAATTCGTAAACTCGAGTGTTTCTGAACATAGCCTGGAAATTTTGACCAAAAATCTCACATGCTTTCAAATCGTGGGAGCAGAAGGGTAGGGAGGGACCCATATAAGTGAAGATGATATTTCTTCATCATCTACAGAACCCTAATCGCTAGTACTTCCTAAAGATGATATTTTTTTTATAAAAAATATCACATTTACTGGTATGTTTTTATACTATAAAATATTTGTATTTTTTTTCTTTTCCTTTTGGAGGTTTGATTTTATTTTCATTTTTTTATACCTATTCCTTTTAGAGGGAGTATTTGTTCAATCTTCGCGACTCCAGATGAATTTTTTACTGTTTCATTTTTGAAAAATGTTAACAAGGCCTCGCGACATTGGTTAAAGAAACCAAATATAGTATAAGGACCTTGGAACTTGTGTAATCAAAGTTAAAAAAATGTAAAAAATTATGTTTACAATTCAAATATTTCATTTTTTGTTTTCTTAACTAGTGCTTAACTAGTGCCCCGGAGACACAGACCCTTCATTTTTTATTATTGCCAAAACCGAAATCTACACGTTGGCGTCTGGGTTGGGCTTCTATTTCCCAAGCTAGCTCCTGAGTTCTGACAATTATTCTTCTAGGGTTTCCTTGTTAATCAATGTATTTTGCTGACTAAAACTCTCGTGTTTATCGGTTTCGAAGGATTCATTGGGTTTTGTGGAATTTACCACTCTTTTCTCATCATTACATTGGTCAGTTTTTCGGCCGTCATACCGCTAATGCCATTTTAATCACTTTTTAATTCTCTCTTTTCTTTTGCATCCTTTCTTAAAAAACACATTGGATGCCGTTCTAATCCAACCCAGCATACTCCCTATGTTCCAAAATGATTGACTTTATTTGACTATTGTATTATGCACATAGCATATTTTGATTATATATTTCTACTCATAAAATGATTTGCTATAGTATCAATTGAACACTCTTATCGACATCATGAAGCATGTATTTTGCTGTAACTAGCATTTCTTATTATCAAAATATTAGTTTTTTTTTATAATTTTAGCTATATGTGAAACAATCAAATAGATCGATTATTTTGGAATGAAAAAAAAGATACTAATAATTTGGAGATTTTTTTTATTTTTTATTTTTATTTTTTAACTCATACACAAGGAAAAAGATCACAAGACATCAAAAGAAAATACTCGATTTAAGAATGTTGCTAATCTAAGTTAAAAAAAAAATGATAAAGGACTAAAGGAGTATACTTCATCTGATCCTATTTATAAGAAACATTTTAATTAATAAAAATTAATATATGTGGTTTATATTTTGTTGACTTAAATGTCTTTAATAATGAGATCAAAAGGAGTAATATTTATCAAGTGGTCGATAATTCGTAATTCTTGGGTATGTTTGTTGAACTACAATTCTCTTGATTTATCAAAATAATTAGATGATGTTATTTGATGAGATATGGACACAAAATGGGAGTAGGTCTTTTTTTTTTGAATAAACCAAAATGAATTATATTAACACTGACAACACAATCGCTTCAGCATAAGGCGTGCTAAAACAACCACGAAAAGTACAACAAGTTTGTTAAAAACACATAAAAAAACTAGTTGATGTTCAAACACATAAGTGAGCTCGACCACCACAAATGAGTACAAAAAAAAATACAGCGTTACTAGCTTTCAACCACCACAACTAAACGAGTTTCAATCAAAATTTAGTTAAAAGATTAAAAGTGTAATTTTACTTTATTTTAAACTTTGAAGTTTTTTTGGGAAGCATCGGTTAAAGAATCAAATTTAAAACAATGGTGAAGTTTTTTTTTAGGGAAGCACCGATTAAGTATTATATTGAAAGTTGTATATTCAATTTTTCAACAGTGTAAAATGTGTTATATTTGATGGTTTTAATTAGGGGTGCTCGTGGGTGGGTTTGGCCAAACCTAAAACAAAACCAAATAAGGTAATCCGGTTTGGGTGAGGTAAAATAACCACCCTTTATACTATTGGATGAGTTTGAGCAAACCCACTAATTTTTGGGTTGGGTTGGATTGGGTAATGGGCTACCCAACTTATTTTTCTATTTTTTTAATATTAAATGAATAAATGAAAAATCCTCATAATTTTGTTTTAAAATAGTACTCTACTTTTTAATTTTCTTAAAAAAAATGTTTAACTTATTTTACTATAATTTTATGCATCATAGAATATCAAATAATAAACTCCATCATAAAATACTTGCAACAAACTAAAGTTGCATGACATAAAATTGCATTAGTATTAAAATAACCAAAAAGTGCAACATATTTGTAACTCTAGTATGTTTTGATTTCCAATATATAGGGTACAATGTGTATGATTTGAAAATATAACTTTTTTCTACCCTGTAAACATAAAGATAAAAAATATAACTTTCCAATTTTAGAAACCATACCCACGCAACCCATTTTTTTAGGTTTTTTGGGTTGATTTGACCGGGTTTTCTGGGTTGACCCAACCCATAAACACTCCTAGTTTTAATCCTTAACAATGTCCTTAGGGCATTTGTTAAGCATTCAAAGTTTAAAATGATTGATGATATTTAGGTAAAAAAAATTACTTTTTGTTGTTTCATAGTGTTTAATGAACAACTTTCAAGATAAAATTATTATTTTAAATTTGGGTCTTGTTAACCAGTGCCCCGGGAACACTAGTTAAGGAGTTTAAAGTAAAAAAAAAAAAAAAAAAATTAAGTTTTGCATTAAAATTAACATTTTTTTAACTTTTAAAAAGTAGAATACATAATTTCCAAGACAAAATTTTCTTTTATAATTCCTTAACCAGTGGCCCCAGCACTGGTTAATATTTCCCTTTAAACTTTTAAACAAGTGGTCTAAGACACTTTTTATCATTTCTCTTTTTTAATTTAAAACATGTTTTTTTTTCTTCCGGAAACACACGTTAGGATGACTCATTTTTCGGGAAATATTAAAGGGAAAATTAAGATGGCAAATGTAGAAGTTTTTTTTTTAAAATTGTGCATTCAATGTTTTAAAAGTTTCAAAAGTTATATTTTCAATGGAAAATTTATATTTAATTTCTATTTTAAGCTCCTTAACTTGTGGTTAACACGACCCAATTTTAAAAAGTGTCTATATGGAACTTGATAAGAAGTTTGAAATGGTAATTTTATCTTGGAAGTTATGTATTCAACACATTGAAACAATAAAAAATGAATTTTTCAACATATAAAATTTATCAATTGTTTCAATTTTTGAACCATTAATCTTAAGTATTCAACACATTGAAACAATAAAAAATAAATTTTTCAACATATACAATTTATCAATTGTTTCAATTTTTGAACCATTAATCTAAAGACACTTCTTAGCAAAACCTTATAGCAAGACCTATTTTTGCTGTCTTGTTAACGAGTCTTGGGGACATTCTTTAAGGATTTTAAAAGAAGAAATTATTTCATAAAAATGTCAAATATTTTGATTTCCAATGCATTGATTACATAAATTTTAAAAAAAATGTTACCACTTAAAGGTCTTAAAAAGTGCTATAGGGACATTGGTTAGCATTTTTTTTAAAGGAAATGTTAACTTGTGCTCTTAGGGTACATATTAAGAAACCTAAAGTGCAAATTTTATCTAAAAAATTATGTCAATTTATTCTTCTAGAGAGTGAATTGTAAAAAAAAATCTTCTAGAAAGTGAAAATAATGTTTTGTGATAAATATTTACTATTTCTGAAATCCTTAACAAGTGTCCTAAGAGCACAAGTTAGTATAACTTTTTTTAATTAATGAAATGAAAGTACTTATAAAAGAGAGAGAGAGAGATCTAACCCAAGTACTAACTTACCCAAGCATCAATTTTTTTTTTTTAATAAATCAAAATGAGATATATTACGAAACCAACGGTGTTGCACCCCCGCACAAGATGTGCAAAAGGAGAAACACCGACAGATATTTACAAAGTTACGGTGCCAAAATTAAAGCACCGACCAAAACAAATTTTTTTTACAAGAGAACAGCCATACAAGGAATAGGGTGTTTCCATCAATCGTGGTATGAATAGACAAAATCCACCTGTTTAGACCTCAACTATAAGAAAGAATTAAACTTTACTTTTTCAATGAGGTTAAGGGGATTGGAAACCGTATTTTGAAATACCCGGCTATTCCTTTCCTTCCAAATCACCCAAACAGTGGCAAACCAAATAATCCTGAAATATAACTGCAATGAAATTGGCATTCCAACCACCTTAGTGAACTGAATAAAATGATGTCGAAGCTCACCAACATGCACATATGAAATGCCTAACCAGTTCCAAACAAGATCCCAAAGTTTGCCGGAAAATGTACAATGAATGAAAAGATCTACCGCCGACTCAGTTCAACCATAACTAAACGCACAAGACATGTCTGTTGAAGGTAGAATACCCGGAAGCACCATGTTGTCTTTAGTTGGAATGCGATTACGAAGGAGGCGCCAAACCAAGAGAGACCTTCAGGGAATATGATTGTGCCAAACGTCGTCAACATTGGACATGTCCACCATAGCGCCAGTGCTAGTAAGAAAGGTATATGCTCCCCTCACCGTGTATCCATGAATGGGATCTAACAGCCACCGCCAAGTGTCGTGAACAGCATCCTGCAAAATAATGTTATGTAATCATAAAGAACACTCCCTCATAGAATCCTCCTCCCACGTAAACAACCGGTGGCTCCACATCCACGCCCTTCCATCAACCCCCCACCCACGACTCACCATGTCCCTCACCAAACACTCCTTTTCCTTCGCCCAATAAAAAAGGCAAGGAAAATTCTGTCTCAACTCTCAACAGAATATCCCCAATCCACTTGTCATACCAAAATAAAGTGTTCCGCCCATCACCTACCACCCGCCTTATGAAAGTCAAATTTAAATACACTGCAAAGCAGGACAATTTAGTAATATCTTCAGACGAAATGAACACATTAATTACACTTTTACCCTTTCTTAATCTTTGTGAAATTTACAATGAGGGTTTACATTGAGGGACAAAGTATTTGACAATATGTCACTATGTTTGTGTGTGCGCGCTCAAGTTTTTTTTTTGATAAGCATAACCAATTATATAAACCCCCAAAAAAGATAAACATGACCCATATATATATATATATTTTTCTTTTTTTATAAAATGGATAATGTTAGATAAACAGTTATATAAAAATATGAATATAACCGATTAGTCAAAAAAGATAAGCATAAATATGGACAACTTTATAAAATTGTACATTTATTCTTTGATTCTCTTAATCCGTGTGCAAGAATTAGCTTAAACGACATTATAATGGAGTTATTTTTAATGATCCTACTAATGCATAAGTTAATCATATGGGTGAATATATATGTTCATATTTATGTGTCAATATTTCGTCACTCGTGAGTCATGACTAGCGAGTCTCCTTGAAGTTTTTTATGGACAAAACTTAAGAATATTTTCTTAGATGTTTTTTTTAAGGTATTTCACATAAAATTCTCTTTTATGGATAAATTATGAGTATTTTATACGAAGAATCATTTGAAAAATACTTAATGCGAAGCACTTAAGTTTTACCTTTTTTTATTGTAAAATGAACCTTATACTTTTAAATTTTGTATCCCATATGGCTCTTCGAAATTAAAATTCTATTTCCCATATGGCTCTCGATGTGATGCACGGGCTGTTCCTTCATTTCATGTCGATGACCTTGTATCCGATATGTCACTTCTACTTTCAAGTTACAACTAATTACGTGCAGCTAAAGTTAATTAGCAACTATAAGGTGTTGTTCATTATCCTGTAAGTATATTGATTAATCACATGATTTTTTTAGGAGAAAAAATTCAACCCATTTTATGGGATAATAAGTCATAAATAAACAGTTGGGAGCTAACTTTTAACGTGATTGTATGTGTTTATTAGTGATCCAATTTGCTTACGTTCAAGTGAACTCTATCTTAGAGTTGGTTGATTAATTACATGATTGATGATTAGAAAACGCAGTTTTGTATTCTCTTAATTAAATTAAGAGTTAAGTGTCGTTTATTAAACTAGGAGTACTAAATCGAAAACTAATTTTGTGACAGCTGTTAATCACTCTTAAAAAAAAAGTTTATTTGTTAATTGAAGCCCATTTTGATATGATAGTCTATCTCTTCATAAATTAATGTTAGTTCATATTGTTTACTATGAATAGGGTGTTGCTCTCCATCTCTAATTTGGCTTGAACTAGCCTAGTACTCTTCTATATTTTTTACATGTTTCTATTACTTCAAAAAAGGGTCATATTCTTTACAATTAACTCACATGTTTCTCTTGTAATGCTAGATTTATCTTTGTTATATAAGGGGAGTGTTTCTTTTGTATAATGCATATACATTTCGAATTTATTAATGCGTATATATCTAGTTAATTACTTAGACATTAATGTTGGTTGACATATATTAATTAAATTGTTGAGTAGATGATAAAAATGAAGGCGTTGGTTCATCAGAAGAGGATCAAGAGAATAGTGGTGGAGAAACAGATCAACTTCCAGAGATTGATCCTCGAGCAGAAGACCGTGAATTGAAAAATCACTTGCTGAAGAAATATAGTGGTTACTTAAGTAGTCTTAAGCAAGAACTTTCCAAGAAGAAAAAGAAAGGAAAATTGCCTAAAGAGGCTAGACAAAAGCTACTTAATTGGTGGGAATTGCATTACAAATGGCCATATCCTTCGGTAAGTTATAAATCTCCTATTCTTCCTTTGAAACTAATTTCATTGATATCTTGTGTTTCAATGATGGATTATATTTTGGAATTTCTTATGCTTCAATTTAATATGATCACCTTCTCATTTTATTTTAGAGTGAATTACTCCTTTCCGCTCTTATCTAAAATATATTAGAAAACATTTCACTCCTCTCTCCTAAAAGAAAATTGAATTACATTCCCCTCAACTCTTATATTAAAATTTACACTTTACTCTTTCAATAATTTTTTATTTTATTTCTAACAATCTAACAAAAAAATAATAATCTAACACACTTCCGAAAAAAATAGTATTGCGAGTCTATTTTAATATAATCAAAATTTGAATACATATTTTTTCGTTATTTTTTATTTTAATTTCATTAACATATAGTTTTAAACCCTATTATAAAATATGAAGCAACTCAAAATAAAATTAAAATATGTGAAAAATTACTAAAGACAATAAAGTATGGTTATTTAAAAGTTAATTTTATACTCTAAATTATAAATTAATAGCTAAATATTTAAATTTAATTATCATTGACATTTAAATTATAAAGAATGAATTTATTTTTCTTAAATGGTGGTTCAAAATTAGTATATATCATAGAAATATTTATTTATGTTAAAATATATTAAAGTGTAGTGCATATTTAATTATTAAAGTGTAGTGCATAAGGGAGGGAAATGTATATTTTAACATAAGAAGAGATTGAAGTGCAATTCACTCTTTATTTTAATAGAACTCATCCATATATATATATGTATATACAAAAAGTCCATAAAACCTAACTCAAGTAACAATGTGATATTACTAGCTGTGTGTATGAGAATTTTAAGTGGTGTTTAAAATAATTAATTCTTTTGAATGCATGGTATTGAACTTTCTGTACTAGCTATTATTTTTTTGTAGGAAGGAACTTTCTGCCCTAGCTTGAGTAGTTCTTTTGAGCTCATTTAATTTAATTTCAATACACTTTTGTCCTATCAATAAATATATGTTCCATATTTGTTTTTTGCATCTAAAAGTGATATTCTTCCTGTATATATGATCACTATATAGGAATCAGAGAAGGTAGCATTGGCTGAGTCAACAGGTTTGGATCAGAAGCAAATAAATAACTGGTTCATAAATCAAAGGAAGAGGCACTGGAAACCATCAGAAGACATGCAGTTTATGGTGATGGATGGACTGCATTCACAGAGCGCAGCTCTTTATATGGATGGTCATTACATGGCTGATGGTCCCTACCGTTTAGGGCCATGATTATGATATATGAAGCGTTTGACACTGGCACAATGACACCGGTCATAATTTGAGAAATGGACTAATTGAAACATTATCACCAATGTTGGCGTGGTGGTCGGACTTATCTTCCATATGAAGTGTCGGTGTTACAAATTTCATGATTTATGACCACTTTATATATTATATTATATTATATTATATATAGTTTAAGTGGAAGGTAAAACAATCAAAGACTGTTTAAACTGTATCAGTCAGCATTATATTTATATATAGTTCTAGTTTCAAAGTATCATGACAAGCATAACATGAAACTTGGGTTATGCTTGTGCAGTGTGAATGTTTCAGTTTTTCCCATTGTGACCATATTAATTGTTTTCTTTGTCAGTGTCTGTTGCTTCTATTTTCAATGTATATGTTGCTCTTTGTTGGATTTTAAATCGTATGTTTGTAAGTGCAATGCAGATTTTGTTTTCAACCTTAAATGAGTCGTTTGTGGAGTAACTTTAATTTGTGGTGTTTGGAGTGTTCAGAAGAAGAAATTTGCAATTTGGAGCTTATGTGTATTATGTCAAATCTGTAAGGATACTATGGAATGAACGTGTATTTATCATGAAACTTGTGATTATGATTTAATGTTGTGTGGTCATGTTGAGGTTATGTTACGTAGGTTACATATATTTCTAGGTTAAATAAGTTTTTATTCCTACAAATATCATTTTTGGTTTTTAGTGTCTATTTTTTGTTCTTCAAATGTTTTCCTCAACAATTTTTTTTCCGTTGTTAAAGGGTGCACTGCATATGTGACCCTCTAACTGTATAGAGGGACAAAAACCAAAAGTATATATTTATGGGGAATATGTACACTGTTTGATTCCTAAAAATATATTACATTTCATTTTTAGTCACTCTAAAGATTGCCATGTTTCTAATTTTAATAGCAAGGACCAATCAGTGTTGAAAAATATCTGGAGGATTTGAAGAACTTTTGTAGAATGACTAAACAAACATAGGGAAATCACGCGTACTAAATATATCAGTATCTAATAGTTGTCATGAATAGAGAACAAAGAGAAGACTTGGTCTCCTATATTGGAAGAAGTATTTATTCGTGAGTCATCTTCGTCACAAGCCGGTTTTGTAAAGTTGCATTAGGTTCGATCACAAATTTTAAGACTATATTAGAGCTTTCTCTTAAATTCGTTGGACCATCTACTATTGAGCTTTCATAACCGGGTCATTCACCATTTATATTCATGCATCAAACCCAAAAGTGTTGTGCACGAATGAGTGTGTGTTAAAAAGTCCCGCATTAGATGAGAGATGATCTGAACAAACGTTTATAACTTGGGACAATACTCAATTCACAAACTGATTTTGTGGTGTTGTGCTACATCCAACCACAAATTTGTAAGGGTTTGCACAATTGATAGTGTAATAAATGAATAATTGGAAATTAACTATTCAATCAAAGATAAAAGTGATAGATTAGAACCCAATTAAAATTGGTGCTCTTGGTACATAAAAGAGAAAGATAGAAGACATAGTCCTAAGACTTAAGTCATTACCAAAGGGAGAGACTTCAATCATTTTTCTTCATACCACTATTGATCATCACTTCCCTCTTTATGCACAACCTAAGCTTTCTTGGTTTTAGGATCAATAACCACATATCTAATTGTCTCAACCCATTATGTTATGCCAAGTGTATTTCCATATGTGCTATTTTGAATCATAACAAAATTCTAAGATCCACGGAGATTCTTCATCTATAAAAGTTACTTCCGAAAGATAATATATTGAGCAACACTTCTGCACAAATACCCTTCAAATTTAAAACTTATGTACATAAATGTCAAATTTGAGATGAGTATTTGTACATAAGTTTTAAATTTGAGGGGCATTTGCTAAACCGTGAATCCACATGTATAGTTAATGACCATGTTATAGGGTGTAGTGCAAAAAACAGGGAGGGGCTATTTGACATACATTTTTTTTTCTTTTTTATGTTTTGCAAAATTGAAGGAATTTTTTTACGAAAGTTACAAGATATAAGCCAATTTTGTAAAAATTGAGTTAGATCTGATCTAAGTTTAAAAGTATCAAACTACAAGCTATTAGATCAAACATTGTCTATAAACATGAGTTTATAAGGGGAAACCTAAAGTTTTCACCTTCTAAGCCCATTTTCACACAAGCTTCATTTTTTTTAAAGTGTAATAGTCACATCCATCATAGAAAACTAGTTTTTTTTGGTGCTAACCGATCTATATATCAAACATATATCTCTAATTGCATGTGATTGTATTGCTAACTAACTACATACTGCAAAATTATCATACATAATGCATCAAACCAAAAAGTTTTCCTAGGATATATACAAAACAAAAAAGTCTTGCCAATTAACATGCTGCGGATGATGAGTGGGGAAATTGATAATTATCATCATTATTACTTTTATGGAAATAATGATTCTTTGAGCCAACAAGCAATGTTGTCGAGGGTAAGGAGTCATTGTTGTTGCCACCACAAATTGTCTCACACGAAGGGCAGATAGTAAGTGTTGCTGCTGGAATCCTCATATAAAAGGGTGCTGCTGCCACTGTTTGCATTGACTTTAGTTCTTCTAGCTCCTTTTGCAACTTCTTGTTCTCCTCTGTTAGAGATTCGCAACACTTCTTCAACACTTCACAATCAGATTCCGTTTGTTTCAGCTTTGTTCTGAACATGTTCATAGTAATCATTAGTATATGCAAGAAATACAATTCCACAAAATTTGAGGAATAAGGTAAAGTATGTGGTCAAAGGGTTGAGATGTTGAAAGAGTTTAAGAATGAGGTTTAGGGTTTGACCTCGGATGTTAACATTTCTCCATTTTTTTTATTTCCTTTTTAAACTGAGTATCCTTTACACGAGTAACATATAGAGTTGAGACCCGTGTTATCCCAATTAAACCTTTTCCGTTTTCTCTTTGCCCAGTTACAATATACTAACAAGAAAACATTTATCTATTAAAGAAGGTAAAGTATGTGATCCAGTATAAAAGCCAAAGCAGTAAAGTATATGGTACTTTTTTTTATCATCAATTGTAATATAAGTAAGTGTTGATTTATTTTTTAACTGTAACATTAATTTCATTATTTCAATTTTATCACAATTTTTTTGTGTGTAGATAAGTCTCAAGACATTATATTTTGTTATGCATTATGACAATTGCTAATGGATAAACAGTTTTGTAAATTTTTTAATCTACATAAAAAAACTTTAAACGATACTTATCTTAAAACGCACGGAGTAGTAAATTACCTGGCTCTCCGATTTTGAAACCACACCTCTACTTGTCTAGCCTGCAGATTCAGCTTATTTGCTAATGCTTGCTTTTGCTTCTGAAGAAAATGAGATTTTCTTTTTATTAATAATAACAAAGCAACATATACTCTTGTATAATTTTTTTAATACATTGGATTGGATGTAGCAATTGCACGAATTAGAAAAATAAATAAATTCTAAGGTGTGTTTGTTTCAAGGTCCACAAATATTTCTAAAAAAATGAGGTTAGAAATTTAATATCATCATATTTCCGTACAAGTTTATAAAAATTGTTTATTCTGGAAAATAAAACACACCTACCAATTTTCCTAGGAATATATCAAGATAATACCAAACACATTTTTTTAATGTAATTCCTAGAAAATGTAATCCAAGAGAATAAATTTTGAAACTACGAAACAAATTCATTCTAAGGTCTTCTCAATCTTAGACAGAACACAATCAACCAAGACCAAGATCTAATTCTAATAAAATCAAATATCATCGAAAAAACTTGTTTAAAATGATATCATATTTTTTATTTTCTATTTGCTACACACAATTGAGTGTGCCATAAGACTAATTTGTAAGAAATCTTTAACAAATAACATGAAGATGATTTGTAAACTTTAAGATTGGAATTAAATTTTTTATCAGTAAAATGATATTTATTCAATAAAGTACAACGTTATATTCGTTTGTGTTAAAATTAGTTATGATCTTTGTACCAAAAGAGAGTTATAATCTGATATTGTCGTCTAAAGTTGAAGTACTACTCTGCCAGTCTACCTATGAAACAATACTATATATATATATATATATATATA
>Ga0315914_1001623_pt1 | contig 33924 bp, 30 predicted proteins | sample MpolenodulesMG_FD_203920 | JGI IMG/M metagenome (GOLD analysis project Ga0315914, IMG submission 203920) | Medicago polymorpha root nodule microbial communities from Los Angeles, California, United States - elongated nodules | ecosystem: Host-associated > Plants > Roots > Nodule | place: USA...
AACACACCAAAAGTTCTCTTGAGTTGTCAAAGAACTTTTCTCTCTTCTCCCTCATTTAGCTTGTGTTGACGAGCTATTCTTTTCTTCTCCCTCTTTTTCTGTCCCTTCGGAAAAGTCCCTTCGGAATTTTGTCCCTTCGGTAATTTTTTTCCTTTGAAATTTTGTCCCTTCGGTTGTCCCTTTCTTTTATTTTATCTTATTTATTCCGCTGTTATATATTCAAAAAATAACAAAAACATTCAAATAACCAAAAATCACAAAAAATCATTTTCATAATAAACCTTGATCCAAAATCAAGTGATCGTTCTTTTTATTTCTTTCTTAATCAAATTTTAAATCCATTTAATCATACTTTAAGTCTATTTTCTTCCAAATTATAAAATACAAACCAATTCATATTTGCCACTTGGCTTTCATTTTAAAACCTTTTTCAAAACTAATAAAAAACACACAACCAATCAAACGTCAATTTCTACCCCGAACTACGAGGTTTTGATCCCTCACGGGTACGTAGGCAAAGGACGCTCGTCCTTCCAAATCAATAAAAAATGTAGATAAATAGGTCTCTTTTTTCCTTACCACTTTAATTCCTTTTTTCAAAACAAAGCAAGTTTATAGCACAAAACATTAAATAAAATCAAGAGGTTCCCATAGAATACTATGGATATTTAGGGTGTAACACCTTCCCTAAATATAACTAACCCCCGAACCCAAAATCTTTTCAATATGGGGTAGTTTGAACTTTTTCCCCCTTTTTCTTAAAAAAATTAAATGTTCAGTCATGAAATAAAATAGTGAGTCTATGCTAATAAAATAGCTTGACCTCCGAAAAATGACGCGACAGAAATGGCGACTTCACTAGGAAAAATGACTGTCTACCATTGTATTGGTTTGGAATGGTAGTTTAACGGAGACAAAACTTTTTAGTGACACCTCTTGACCAGACACACTAGGGATGACACTTGTGAGGAAGTGGAAGGGTAGGTGCAAGCTGTCCATTGTTTAGAACTGACCACTTAAGACACGGTAAGAAGGTAAACTCAAGTTGTCCATTGTTTATGACTGACCACTTGAAACATGATAAAAAGGTAAACTCAAGTGGTTCGTTGTCTAGGACTAGCGGCTTATAACAAGATAAAAAAGCAAACTCAAGTGGTCCGTTGTTTAGGACTGGCAGCTTGAGACAAGATAAAAAGGGTAAACTCAAGCGGTCCGTTGTTTAGGACTGGCAGCTTGAAACAAGATAAAGAGTAAACTCAAGTGGTCCGTTGTTTAGGACTGGCAGCTTGAGACAAGATAAAAAGGGTAAACTCAAGCGGTCCGTTGTTTAGGACTGGCATCTTGAAACAAGATAAAAAGGGTAAACTCAAGCGGTCCGTTGTTTAGGACTGGCAGCTTGAAACAAGATAAAGAGTAAACTCAAGTGGTCCGTTGTTTAGGACTGGCAGCTTGAGACAAGATAAAAAGGGTAAACTCAAGGGGCCCTTGTTTAGGACTGGCAGCTTGAAACAAGATAAAAAAGGTAAACTCAAGTGGTCCGTTGTTTAGGACTGGCAGCTTGAAACAAGATAAACAGGTAAACTCAAGCGGACCGTTGTTTAAGACTAGCGGCTTGAAACAAGATAAAAAGTAGGTAAACTCAAGCGGTCCGTTGTTTAGGACTTGAAACTTGAAACAAGATAAAAAGGGTAAACTCAAGCGGTCCGTTGTTTAGGACTGGCCACTTGGAACAAGATAAAAGGTAGGTAAACTCAAGCGGTCCGTTGTTTAGGACTGGCGGCTTGAAACATGATAAAAATGTAAACTCAAGCACTCTGTTGTTTGGGACTGGCGGCTTGAAACAAAAAAAGGTAAACTCAAGCGGTCCGTTGTTTAGGACTGGCGGCTTGAAACAAGAGAAAAGATAAACTCAAGCGTTCCGTTGTTTAGGACTAGCCACTTGAAACATGATAAAGGTAGACTCAAGTTGTCCGTTGTTTAGGACTAGCCACTTGAAACATGATGAAAGTAAAAGGGAAGACGCAAGTTGTCCGGTTGTTCGGACTGGCCACTTGGAATGATTGATTGATAAAAGGGAGATGCCAGTTGTCCGGTTGTTTGGACTTGCCACTTGGTATATGATAAAAGATAAAAGGTAAGATGCAAGTTGTCCGGTTATTCGGACTTGCCACTTGAAATGGACTTTAACCTCACCATGTTTTCTACATAATCATGCATACATGCATTCATTCATAAACAACTTTTTTCCATCAAATATCGGAGGATTTAGACAAGTTTTTTGCAAACATCACAGATGAACATACCTTGTAAGGAACAACACCAAGAAATACAACCTCAAAAAAATCTTAACTAAGCTTTAAACTCTTGTTAAGAACTTTTTCCTTGGTTTCGTTCTTACTTTTGAAAAGGGAACCAATTGCAATATCTTCACAAATTTCAAATAATGTTCCTCTGCAATGTTTTCAATTCACTTCGATAAACCCTTCAAAAAAAAAAGTGTCTATTTTTGCATAAACATCATACATCGTCTTGCATTTCCTAGTCTCAAGTCCGAGTCTCACAGAATATTCTTTTCCAAAAAAGGGTCAAAAGTGGTATGATGCCTTCCTTCGACTTCGGCTCACATATGCAAACACTCACGCAAACACGAGGGATGGATCAGCTCGGACAAGAGGTCCGCAAGCTTCGTGAAGAGGTGACGACGCTTCGGGCCGAGATGGAGAAGTTAACTAACTTGGTATCTTCACTAATGGCTACGCGAGATCAGCCTTCATACCCATAACAGCCTCGACAACAGGCTCTTCAGCAGCCTACTGCTCAAAATCAAGCTCAGAGAGCATCGCGGTTTGGTCCGATCCTGGTAAAATACGCGGAGCTGTTTCCCACACTGCTTAGGGAAAACCTAATCCAAACTAGACTACCCCCTCTGATGCCGAAAAAATTGTCAACGTGGTATAAACCTGACCTTTTCTGTGCCTTCCATCAAGGGGCGCCAGGTCACGATATCGAGCAATGTTTTGCTTTCAGGACTGTGGTCCAGGAGTTGATCCGAGCTAACACTCTGTCCCCCGAGGGACAACTAATTGTCCAGCAAAGGCCTCAACAACATTATCCAGCCTATCAACAAATTACTGCCATCACACCCGCTGCCAATGCTGCTTCACCACCAAATTATCTACAGCCTCAACCACCAAATCATCAACATCATCAGCCACAATATCCTCCACCACATCCCCAACAACCACATCAACAACCTCCACATCAACAACAGTACCAACATTATCAACAACAACCATATCAGCAACAATGACCTCAAACACAGTCCCAGCAAATTGCCCCCACCCCCGTGAAATATGCGGAATTGCTCCCACAGTTGCTCAAAAAGAATCTGGTCCAGACCAAGGCGCCTCCTCCTGTACCAGCAAAATTGCCAGCATGGTATAAACCTGACCTTTTCTGTGACTTCCATCAAGGGGCACCTGGCCATGATATTTGAACATTGTCATGCAATGAAGAATGCAGTCCAGAGTTTGATTCGGACCAATAACCAGACTTTCTGAAACTTGACTCCGAATGTGCAAGTTAATCCACTATTGGACCATGGAATCTAATGTTGCAACACACGGAGCGGTTAGCCGCAATTGGGCCTCTTTTAATGTTTTTTCTACTACTCATCTGTTCAAATAATTTCGTTTGTTTATTCAAAGCTTTTCAAAAAAAATCCTTTCGTCCCGCCCGAGACGAAAGCGAATTTGTGTAGGGCTTCTTGCTTTAAGTATTTTCGTCATTAATATAAAAGTCGCTTTGATCACGACTTTATTTTTATTTTGTGCTTCTTCTGGAAAAAATGGTAATACAAAAACCAAAAAAATTCTTCTTCAATCATTCTCAAATATCTGCATAATCATAACTTATACACGTCAAAATCAATAATCAAATCATGCATTAATAAACCCGTTGAACACGTTGACCATGTACTCTCTTCCAACTTTGAGTTCCTTGTATCCGAGGCTGAAGAAGACATGAATGAAGAGATTCCCGACGAGACCTCTCATATACTGGGGCGTCTTAGCCGTCAAAGCTGCAAACAAACAAAAATCAAGAGGATTGTCCAGAAGATGGCATTCCCTTACAAAGACTGGCATAAGATGATATCATTACCTTACATGGGTATCATGCTTCAGTACACATTTCAACAGGGGCAGTCCCCCTTCTTCCCTCAGTATACAACATAGAGTTCGTGCTTCCCGTGGAGGTCGAAGTCCCGTCTATAAGATTTCTGCCAAAGTCCAAGCTTGATGGAACTTAAAAGTGCATAACGACCTTATACAAAAAAAAGTTTAAGACAAACTTCCAACAAGAAGGTTCGTCCCCATGAAATTCAAGAGAATGACTTTGTGCCCAAAAAAGTACTACCTTTCCAACCAGACTCCAAGGGCAAGTGGACGCCTGGCTATGAAGGCCCATGTGCGATGACTTTTACAACTATGGATGGTGGCAAACTTGCACGTCCAGTGAAGGCCAATGCAGTCAAGAAATACTTTGTCAAAAAAAAAAGAGCTCGATAAGTCGCAAGTCTTAAAAGGCGACTTAGGCAAAAATGAGCGTCTCGGTGGACCAAAAACCCGAAAGGGCGGTCCAGGCAAAAATTAGAGACAAAAAATTACAATTATCCTGATAGGTTGAAACCCGAAAAGGGCGATCTATGCAAAAGTTAAAGATCATGACAAAGTAACTGCATCAGTCAGGCACGATCCACTTGGGGCATCCAGATATCAGAAGACCCCCAAATTCGAAGCATCTACAAATCAAAAACTTGAAACAGGGGCTATGTGCATCAGTCGGGCACAGTCCACTTGGGGCATCCAGTTATCAAAAGACATCCAATTCGAAGCATCTGCAACTCAAAACAGGGGCAATTCAAAGTTGTTAGGGAGAATAACGGTTATTGTGTTCAATGTACCTTCCCCATATTACTTACCATTTTTTAAATTTTTTCAAAGATCCCTGGAGTCACGCCATTGGCAGGTCACCACTCAATTCATCAAATTTGATCCTGTGCCCATTTATTTGGAACTCTCATTTATTCTATTTGCATAGTTTCTTCTATTTTTATGGCAATACTTGAAGCGAAAATTTTCAAAATACAAAACTTTTTTACATCTTTTGAAAAGTGTGAACAAAAAACACATCTTCTTTGAACTCACGAGTAGTTGAAGTGTACATCAGCATTCGTCTCGCGAACGGTTACACTCTTGAAAAGAAACATGGCTAAGCACTATGGAGAGGACCTCTGCTTTGAGCAAGATGCAGTCATGATCCAGAAATACAAAAAAGAAAAAAAATAAAAAAAAGAAAGCTCGCTAAGTTGAAAACCTGAAAAGGCGACTTAGGCAGTAGAGAGCGTCCCGGTGGATTGAAAACCCGAAAGGGCGGTCCAGGCAAAAATTAGGGGCATAAAAAAGGAATATACTCCCGGTGGATTGAAAACCCGAAAGGGCGATCCAGGCAAAAGTTAGGGATTTTCAAAACAAAATAAAACAAAAAGGCATGACTGCTGAATCACGCCAATGGAGGAACACGCTGCGCTGGTCTACAAATGGCAATTTCTTCCAGACTTTGGGTCAACAATGAGCTTAATCCCCAAGAGACATCAGTTGCTACCTTATACCGGGTTTTACCCCGTCCACGGCTCGATTTGTTCACAATAATATCATCTCCAAGGAAGTTTGCCGAGTGACTATAAAAAATATAATCTTACGCGAGTGACTATAAAAAATAATAGTGCCCGTCTTGCGTCACATAATTAGAATGAGTAAGATTATATTTTTTATAGTCACTCGCGTAAAGACGCGTCACAATAATAGTGCCCGTCTTTCCGCTTTTCTTTTATTGTGCTAATGTTTGAAAATTATGAACGGTATTTTTTTTTATGAAAATTTGATTTTGATTAAAACAAAAAATATAAATCTTTGTCGCTTTCAAATTATAACAAAACAAACTAACCATGATTATCTATTTCAATGATACCAACAATATAACAAAAAAATATAATATAAATTATTTTTTTTAATGACACCAAAAACAATCTTTATTATAAAAAAAATTGTTTAAGGATATAATTGGGAATATGAAAAAGTAAATATAAATATACTCCTCTAGCCTGTTACACATTTTAAATGATAAAGAAAAAAACCACACACATATATATTTATATCATGTTTGTTACATTTTTTAATTTTTAAGTGTATTCTTAGAAAAAGAAAAAGTTAACCCAAGACAGTTGAAAGGGGTTATTTTCTTTATATATAGTATAGATTAAGTTTCATAATCAGATAATAGATAGAAGATATAGATCATAAAAGTTCACAAAATTGCTTATAAGCATTATTTGTTACTATGTGCCTGTCTTTCCTCTGCTTTTTATTGTCCTAATGTGTGTAAGTTATGAACGGTATTTTATATGAAATTTAGACTTTCGTTAAAATTATAAATATATTTGAATGACAATTATTTTTTTTCCTCATAAAAATAATTTAGTAAATATAATATAAATTATTACTTATATTTTTTAATAACAACAAAAATATAACATTAATGTAGGAAAATTTGTTTAAGGGTATAATCTATACTATATATAAAGAAAAAACTGCTTTCAACTCTTTTGGACTGACTTTTTCTATTTTCAAAAATGCCCTCAATTTTCAATACAAATAACACATGTAACAAATAGATAAGAATAAATTTAAATATTAAAAAAATTGTAACAAACACGATATGCATATATATATATATGTGTGTGTGTGTGTGTGTGTGTGTGTGTGTGTGTGTGTCTGGTTTTTTCCTTTATCATTTAAAAAGTGTAACAAACTACATGAGTATATTTATACTTACTTTTTTATTATCACAATTATAACCTTTATTTGTGTTATTAAAAAAAAATTAGATTATATTTTTTTTGTTATACTGTTGGTGTCATTAAAATAGATAATCATGATTAGTTTGATTTGTTATAACTTGAAAGCAACATACATTTATTTTTAGTTTTAAACAAAATCAAAATTTCATTAAAAAAACCGTTCCTAATTTTCAAACGTTAGCGCAATAAAAAGAGTGGAAAGACGAGCACGTGAGTACCCGTCATTTCGCCAGTTAGAATAATAAAAAAATTAAACCCTTAATGCACAATCTCATTTATATAGAATATAGATATATATATATATATATAATATTGTTCTTATTGTAGTGGGATATCCCTATTTTAATGAGATTTAATCTTTTTTCATTAATAATTTAAATAATATTATAAAATGATTAAATAATAAATAAAATAGTTTATGCGAAGGGTGAAACAGGAAAGAAAAAAGCCATCTCAAACTCCTGTATTTTATTTATGGAAAACTAGAGAAAAGACGGGCACTCACGTGCCCGTCTTTCCGCTCTTTTTATTGCGCTAACGTTTGAAAATTATTAACCATGTTTTTTTTATGAAATTTTGATTTTGATTAAAACTAAAAATATAAATGTTTGTTGTTTTCAAGTTATAACAAACCAACTAATCATGATTATTTATTTCAATGACACCAACAATATAACAAAAAAGATATAATCTAAATTTTTTTTAATGAAAACAACAACGATCTTTATTATAGAAAAAGTTGTTTAAGAGTATAATTGAGATAATGAAAAAGTAAGTATAAATATTCTCATGTAATTTGTTACACTTTTAAAATGATAAAGGAAAAAAAACCAGACATACATATATTCATATCGTGTTTGTTACATTTTTTTAATATTTAAATTTATATTTATCTAATTGTTACATGTGTTATTTGTATTCAAAGTTGAGGGTATTTTCGGAAAGAAAAATTCAACCCAAAAGAGCTTAAATAGGGTGTTTTCTTTATATATAGTATAGATGCTATTGATAGAGAGAGTTAGTCTCGTGATTTTTTTTTTTTAAGAAGCAAAAATGAATTATATTACCATGAACAACGTAATAGTTATAGCACAAGATGTGCCATAACAATCACGAAAAGATCAACATCTTGTCAAAATTACAACAAAGTCAGTCGATGCCCATACATAACAGCGGGCTCGACCACCAATTATGAGTACCAAAATTAAAGACCATATTACTAGCTTTCAACCACCACAAGGAATATGATTTTACTTTATCTAACAAATGTGGTAAAGAGCTTTGACGGTTCTGAAATAACCTGTCATTCCGTTCATTCCATAAATCCCATACACACTGAAGCCAAATCAACTTGAATAAAGATCTACGTGATTTCAAGTCACCTGCATATTGAATAACTTGCAAAAAATGATCTGAAGTAGCATGAGAATGTACGCCTTCGACACCAAGCCATGCCCGCACCATAAGCCACAATGCACCGAAAACTGGACAGGACAAAAACATATGATTCACGTCTTCAACTTGCCCACAACCCGTGACACAAAACCAAGCCTCCACGAGTATAATGCCACGATCTGCCAAATTGGAATTTGTAGGTAATCGATCCCTCAATAGCCGCCAAACAAGGATTGAAACTTATAGAGGTACCTGTTTATGGCAAATTAACTCCATATTTTGATGAATATGAGGTTGTTCATGTGCTGTCAACATGTCATATACACCACGAACAGTATATCCTCCATTCTGATCCGGTAACCACAACCATCTGTCAGTTTCTGATTCCTGCAAAGAAACTGTTAGTAATAAATCCCTACACTCCTCTACCAAGTCCTCCCACACCCATAAGCGACGGTGCCACTGCCACCCCCCCCAACCCACCATCCTACACCCCCAACAAGAACATGTCCCTCACCGTGATTACTTTATTAACAGCTAAGTCATAAAGCCGCCTAAAGTGCTCACACAACGGAACACTACCACACCAACAATCTCGCCAAAAGTCAGTTCCGGCTCCATCCCCCACCCTCCTCCTAACACAAGCCGCAAACCAACCCTCCTCACCCTCGCCTATCCCATCTCTAATCCTGACAATCTCCCTCCACCAAGAAGAACAACTCCGGCCCCCATCCTCTAAACCACCATCCGCCACACCATACCTAACCACCAACATCCTACGCCACAACCCATCCCTATCAACTAACAACCGCCAACACCATTTCCCCAACAAAGCAGTGTTAAACTCTCATAACCTTCTAACACCCAACCCTCGATACTCCTTCCTCAAACACAGAATTCCAACCAATCCAATATATTTTTCTTTTATCCTCACTACCCCCCACCCCCCCGGCCCCAAAAAAAAAAAATTATTTAAAAAAGATTCAATGGAAGAGATTATATCTGACAGAGCTTTGAAAAAGGAAAGTGCATAGACAGGAAGCGTAGTCAGGACGAAATTGAGGGGAACCAAGCGACCACCAAAGGAAAGGAACTAACTATGCCAACCAGAAATTGACTTTAAGTCCAGACATAGCCTCAAATAAAACGAGACCAGCCTTCAAAACACGAACATTAGCCCAACTTTTATTCCCTAACAAGAGCGTGTCATCAGCAAATTGTAAATGGGACACAACTACTGAATTAGCGCCCCCCACATTGTATCCCGTAAAGACATTTTCTTCAACCAAGGCTTTCATCAACACATTCAAACCTTCTGCTGCTAACAAAAACAGAAAGGGAGATAGAGGGCCACCCTGACGTAAACCCCGCTTAAGAGGAAACTCATCCGTATGACTACCATTAACTAAAACTGATGCCGTGGCGGTACAAACACACTCTTTAATCCACTTTCTCCACAACGTTGAAAACGATATTCTAACCATCACCTCCTCAAGGTACCCCCAATCAACAGAGTCATACGCCTTTTCAAAATCCACTTTGAACAACAAAAGATCTTTCTTGGATTTACGTGCCTCATCGACCACCTCATTGGCAATCGTAATACCATCAAGAATTTGCATGTTTTTAACAAACGCAGATTGAGCTTCTGACACAACACTCCCAATAACCTGTCTTAGCCTATTTGCTAGACTTTTTGCCAATATTTTATAAAGACTCCCCACCAGCGAAGTAGGTCTAAAATCATTCAAGGATTGAGGGATCTCAACTTTAAGAATAAGAGCAATGAACGTAGAATTTATACCTTTCGACAACTTCCCATTCCTATGGAATTGAGTAATAAATCGCACAATATCATCCTTCATCTCATTCCAAAAACTCTTGATAAATCCAAAATTGATGTCATCTGGACCCGGGCTCTTAAAGCTGTCACAGTCCCACACCGCTGACTTAATTTCATCCACCAAAAAAGGTTTGGTCAAGTTACCCATTTCCACTACCGAGAGTTTTTTAAACTAGGGACTTCCCACTCTGGGCCGCACCACTCTTTGAGAAATAAAATGATTTTTGAAATGCGTAAACACTGCTTGACGGACAGGCTGAACACCCTCCACCATCGTCCCATTCACCGTGATTGAAGACAGAGAATTGCGGCGCCTTCTGGCGACCAAAACGGAATGAAAAAATTTAGAGTTTGCGTCACCATCACAGAGCCAATTTAATCTCGACTGTTGCCAACAGATGCTGGTATTAAGACGAGACAAAGATTGAATATCCATTGAAATATTGTGCAATTCACCAAGCTCACCCTCCGACAATTCCTCTTCCTCCCCTTTACTATCTAAGGTCGCCTGTCTGTTTTTTAAAGAATCAATCTTTGCCGACAAATTCTGAGTATTTGAAGCATGCCAATCCTTGAGAGCCACTTTAATTAATTTCAATTTTTCTTTAAGAACATATCCACCCCACCCGGTAACTTGAAAAGAACACCAATTTTCGCGCACAAAATTATTATAACAAGGCCTATCTTGCCAACATTTCAGCAGGCGCAACGGTCTCGGACCCCAGTTTTCTTCATCCACTGACAACACAATAGGGCAATGGTATAATAGGGCCCTTAAGTGAGTAACATGTAAACAATTAGGCCACAACAAGCACCACTCTTCTGACAACAAAAACCTATCCAACCTACTCATCGAACGACCATGCCCCTTAAACCAAGTAAATTCCGGCCACACAGAGGTAAGTCAATCAGAGCAAATTCATCTATGAAATCATTGAAAGGTGCAAACTCATCTAACGTCTGAGTACCCCTAACTGAACGCCTTTCCTCCGCACTTCGAACCGAGTTAAAATCACCGCACAAACACACATTACGGCTGCCCATGGAAAGCAACCTCGAAGACAGAAAGGTCCACAAAGTCTGTTTAGCACTTCGATCACATGGTCCATACACATTGAACAGGTAAAACTCTTCATTAGACTTGATAAACCTGCCATGAATCATCAGAAAATGGTCACCTCGACAAGACATCCAAACCACCACCTCCGAAGTATCCCAAATCGTAATCAACCCTCCTGACGCCCCCACAGACAAACTATAAGAGTAATCGTGACTCGTAGGCCTCCGTATCGAAGTACATAAAAAATCATCTATCAACTGCATCTTTGTTTCTTGAATGCATAACACAAAAGGCACATTTTCCCGCACCAACTCCTTGACTTCCTTTCTCTTCTCCAACCCACCTAACCTCCGCACATTCCACGACACAATCCTCACCGCACACACCCTCACCCCACCTCTCTCGACCCCTCACACCTAACTCTCACCTCCAGCCGAGCTCCCTCTCTCTCCATCATCGCAATTTTTTGTCTCCCTCTTCCCATTCCCTGATCTAGAAAGCACACTAAACATGTTATGAGTGTCCCCTTCAAAATGTAACCCTATGGCCTTCCCTATCCACCACACATCCTCTGCGGCCTCCTTCTCCTTCCCATGAAGAACCGCCCAATGGTTCCAATCTTTGTTCTCAGAAGCTGAAGATGAAGTTGTGTCAGAAGAACCTTGAGAAACCTCTTCATTTACATGTTTAGATAAATTGGTGTCCCTCCTCTTGCGAGCTCTTTTCTTTAAAGTATTTAAAATTTCCCTTCTATCTTTACTAGATAAACGCGCCACCTTTTTTAGAGTGTGTACCGAATGACGTAGTTCACCTCCAATTTTCTTGCGCTTTGAACCAACATCTCCCTCCGGAACATTTTTGACTTTTCGTTTCCCCACCTTTACATACTTTCTTTTAGCAAAAAAAAAATAACACCAGCACCTCCATGATGATCCTTCAACCATTCAGTACTCCATGGTCCCGACATCGCCGACTTACTTGCAAAGGGAGGACCAGACATTGTCGAGACTTAACCCATTTCCTTCCTTGTGAAACACGGTTTTCTTTCCTTTCTCGACATCCTCAATGCAAACCACTTTATCTTGATGCACCACTTGAAAAACTCCGTTATCATGTACCAATTCCCCACCAAAGTGATTCCCTTCCGCATCACCATGCTCAAGTCGTAACACCACAGGTACACTGATATGCACTGTGGTGTCACCATATCAACACCTTCAACTGCTATACTATGCGACCCCAAGTCAGACAAAGCCTCAAGAACCGCAATATCCTTATCAGCATCCTCTCTAACAACATCTCGTGCATCTAACGCTGAATTCTTATTTTCCTCCTCAAGCTCCTGAACAATTTTGTCAACAATAGTCTCCGCATTTTTACAAGATTCCGGATCACCATGAACATCCTCGTTATCCGACTGTGACTGCTGATCTTCCCCATCCTCAAAAAGGCATGCATCTTCACCAATGTTAAATCCCTACTCCTCAATAATTTTTATGTCCATCTATCGATAATCGCTCCACACGTGAAACAATATCTATAGATGGCGTTGATATCAGAACTCTAGCATAATCAAATCTTCCTTTATCCAAAGACATGTCGTCCGTACGAAGAAAAGACCCACAATCCATCACACATAATTTAAAAGAATTCTCGTTCCACGCGTGAAGAGGAATACCGTATAGTCTCATCCATGCGCCCCTTCGAAAGGGAACCACTTCTTTTTCCCAACCTACAACATTTATAAGGGAATAATATCCAAATCCGTGAAACTAACATCTTCAACACGATTTTGAACCACTGTGATCGCCTCCCCATTCATCACAATGGATATCATACCTGACTGGGCCCATTGTAGGTCTTCCCTTTTAGACCTATACATTCGTATCAACTTCTTAACGGCAGATTGTTGCTTGTGAATGTTATACTCCCAATCCACCCCTGTCTCCTTAACCACATTCACCATCTTACCAGCACCATTGTCGACTCCCCTTCCTCGCGTTCCCTTCCCCTTGCCATCCCTCATGTCAACAACCACATCCCCCACCGTCACAATAGTGTCTCCCTCAACATCCTACTTCTTCCCAACACCCCGCACACCATTAACCATAGTGTTTCCTCCCTCACCCGCTTGCTTTTTACCCTCTACACCGCCTCTGTCAATCGTCTTAACCACAACCGCATCCTCCTTCACACTATTCCCCTCAACAACAACACTACGATCAAAACGAGCTATTGTCGCCCTAACACGATAATTTCCAAAATAAACAACATTCACAGCTTTCAGTAATTTACCAACATCCCTAACTTTAGAAAAACGGACAAAACCATACATTTCCCTGTTCACATTCCTTCTACTCGGAACAACCACCTCCTCAAGTATTCCACAAACCTCAAATCCTTTCCGTAAATAAAAATTTGACAATCGAGGTGGAAAATTGGTAAAATAAAATGTGACAAACCGTTTAAGTTGTGATATTTCAGGCTAATCCATACTCCCATCAGTAGTGCGTGCGGCCTCCTTCTTGTCAACTGCTCCATCGCGCTGCCAGTAAGGGTCTACAGCAGCCTCTAATTGTCGTTGTACATGCTCCTTTCGTGGTGGTTGCCAGTTGTTGTGCACCACCGCTCCTCCACTCGGTCCATACCTGTTATTACCATGCCATCCTGTTGAAACCCTAACCCTAGATTGTTTGTGGCCATAGTCGTACCTTTCTCCATGCTGCCTGACCTCCTGCTGCTCATCCCAGTCGCTGAAATCATGTCCATGTGCTTCCCCTCGTCGTTGTCACACGTCCTGCCAATCATCCCCATCTGAATCTCGTAACCCCCAATTTTTCCTCACCTCCAGCGATAAGGAACGCAGGTGTGGTTGTTCATGGCGGTGCCACGACGAACCACCTCTCTTGAACACTCTGTCGCTCTCGCTCATCTCTCAGTCGCTCTCTGAAACTCTTGCATCTTTCATGATTTAGTCTCGTGATTGCTTCGAGACAAAGGTGACATGTTTTCATTGAAAGCTTATTTACATGATTCAATGATTCCCGCCTCACTTGCATGTATTGCGGTAAGCAGAGCAACATGATTGGTTCCTTTATTTTTCATGATGAATTCACAATGCTCCCATTCAGGACATATAACATTGCTCTTTCTTTATATAAAGCATAGATTATTATTTATAACTAGCGAATGTGTCCCTTTTTCCGCTCTTTATTGCGCTGTTTAAAAATTATAAACAGTGTTTTTATGAGATTTTGATTTTGATTAAAAATATAAATATAATTTTTGTTAATTTCAGTTTATAACCAATCAAACTAACCATATTTATCTATTTCAATGACACAAACAATATAACAAAAAAGGATAATATCGATTCTTATCTTTTTAATAAAATCAGCAAAAATCATTATTATAGGAAAAAGTTGTTTAACTGTATAATATATACTAGGCTAAATTGCATTTTCGGTCCCTTAACTATTTAGGTAGTATCGCTTTGGTCTCTTAATTAAAATTCTATTTATTTTGGTCCATTAACTTCTCTTCGTTACACATTTTGGTCCTTCCCGTTAGTTTTAATTCAAAAACTTTAGATTTTCTTCATCTTTTTCTCCTCTTTTTCATCTTCATATCATCTCCATCAACCTTCAACAAAAAGAATCCTAGAAAAATTCAAGAAGAAAATGAAGAAAACCTAATGTTTTTGAATTAAAACTAATGGAAATGGCCAAAATGTGTAACGGAGAGAAGTTAAGGGACCAAAATAAATCGAATTTTAATTAAGGGACCAAAGCGATACTACCTAAATAGTTAAGGGACCAAAATGCAATTTAGCCTATATACTATATATAAAGAAAACACCCCATTTCAACTCTTTTGGGATGACTTTTTCTCTTTTCAAAAATGCTCTCAATTTTCAATAGAAATAACACATGTAACAAATACATAAGAATACATTTAAATATTAACAAGATGTAATAAACACGATATGAATATATATATATATAGCTGTCTGTTTTTTTTCCTTTATCATTTAATAAGTGTAACAAACTAGATGAGTATATTTATACTTAATTTTTTATTATTCTAATTTTACCCTTAAACAACTTTTTCTATAATAAAGATTGTTGTTGGCGTCATTAAAAAAAATAATTTAGATCATATTTTTTTGTTATATCGTTGATGTCGTTGAAATAGATAATCATGATTAAAATGGGTTGCTATAACTTGAAAGCAACCAACATTTATATTTTTAGTTTTAATCAAAATCAAAATAAAAATTTCATTAAAAAAAATTGTTCATAATTTTCAAATGTTAGCGCAATAAAAAGAGCGGAAAGACGGGCATGTGAGTGCTCGTCTTTTCGCTAGTTGAGATAATGAAAAGTAAGCCCAAAATCTTTTTTTTTCCTTTATATATTGTATAGATTTACCAAAAAAATTATAATAAAAAACAAAAGAGAAGATAGAAAATAAAAAAGATGAATGTTTTGGACTGGCGCAACTCCACTCAAGTTTACCAACTTTTCACTTTACGATTGATAAAAACTTGAACTTTTTTAAAACGAAAAACTTGACTTCTTTTTTTTCTTTCTATCAGTAGTATCAAGGCATTCAACTACCTTGTAATTGATACCATCACATAAAGTATGTGCGTGGTTAATAAAAGATAAAGTTTATGTGCTCCATAAATATTACTACTAAATAATATATTTAACATTTTAAGTTATGCGGGTCAATTTCTGTAAAACAAAAATAAATAATACGTGGGTCAATTTGTTAAAATAAAAAGTAGAGTTAAATAGGTTTTTAGTGCCGGCATTTTGCGTTCATTTGAAGAATAGTCCCTACATTTTATTATATGTTTTTAAAATCCTCACATTTTATCTCCGTTATCAAAATTAGTTCATGCTGTTAATTCTTTAATGGAATGTTGATATGATAGTTAGTGGGTTCTAATTATTTATTGAAATGTAAGGATTATTTTTCAAAGTCACGCAAAATGTAGGGACCAAAAACATATTTAACCTTAAAATAATTGGGACTCACTAACTGCCACATCAGCATATTCCATGAGAGAATTAACGGTAGGGAATAATTTTGATAACAGAGATAAAATGTGATAATTTTAAAAATATTTAATGAAATGCAGTGACTATTCTTCATAGAGGCGCAAAATGTAAGGACTAAAAACATATTTAACCATAAAAAGTATGCAGGCCAAACAGATTACCCATGGCCTCTACAAGCTTCCCCCATCGGCCTATTAAGCATCAGACTAAACAGCCTTAAAAAAACCGAGCTAAAATTTTAAGACCTAAATCCTATATTTTATTTGGGTTGGTGGGTCGTACTATATTCGCTAGCCGAATTTGACGGTTCTAAATTAAATTAAGAAAGATAAGCTTGCTTGTTGTTTTACTTTGAAGTTAAGAAAGATAAGGCTGTTTGTTGTTTTTCGTATATAATTGATATTTTAAAAAGATATGAAACAAAATTAGAGAGATTTTAAAAAAGATTTGAAACAAAATTAAAGAGATCGAGTGACCGAAAAATAGGATTTTAAAAAAGATTTGATACAAAATTCCATAAAACATATATATATTGACACGAGTGAAAAATAACAACAATTACTTCCACAAACTACTACTTATATATATAGTTTGCGGTTGAGGGAACAAACAACGTTGCCAAACCCTTTCATCCGCAGGATATAAGTTTAGAGAAAATAGGGTTTCTTAGTCAGTGAAAAGTTTCTTGCGAAGTTCTGCTGGAAAGACTAGTATGGAATTTGAAGAACTAGAAGTTCTGCTGGAACCAAGGGTCGACCTATATGACCTTGCTGCAAATGAATTTGACTTCAGAGAAAATTTTGTGGATATGGGTTGGATGGAATACTTCTTTGCGGAAAAGAAACCTATCTACACCGAGCTTGTAAAAGAATTTTGGATGAGTGCAAGGGTTGATAATGGGAGCATCTATGGTTATGTTCAAGGAAAGGTGGCTATAATCTCTTTGGAATTTTTGCCACAGGTTATCAAGTGCTATGCTGAAGGTGTAAAGTTTTCTGATGAATGGGATGAGGAACAAATCAAAGAGGAACTTCAAGGAATAGTTTTTGAGAAGCCAAACGGAAAGAGTTATTCGGACTTGAATCCGGAATACAAGGTTCTATATAAAATTATCTCTGGATGTATCTTACCTTTAAGAAATTCTTCAAAAATAGTAACTCGAAGTTATAAGTTTATCATGTGGCACTTTGCCAAAAAGATAAGTATCAATCTTCCTGAGTTGATACTTGAATTTTTAAAGAGAGCTATTTGGTCCTCAAGATCTGGAAAGGTGAAGACTATCCCTCTTGGAAGACTGATTTCTGGTTGTCTTGAAACTTTTGGAATCATTGATAGTCTTCAAAGATCAAAAGACTTCAGTATCGTACAAGCCTTAAAACCCTCTTTTGGGCCACTTTTTAACCAACTAACTTTGGCAAGGTTGAAAGTTCGTTCGCATGATGTTGTTGAAAAACTTCTTAAAGAAGATGATGAAGTAAGACGAAGAGAAGCTTCTGCCACACCAACAAGGAAAAATAGAAAGGTGAAAAAGAGTGTTGCATATGATTCTACTCGGAGAGTGACCAGAAGAACAGCAATTGATGAACTTCTACCCATTGGTACATCGCCTCTACTGTCTGTCATCTTTCCAGAAGACAATGAAGAAGTCATATTGGAGTACCGTAAAATTATAGCTGAAGATTTTCTCAGAGCTAATCCAAATTACATATTTCCAACTGTTTGGTATGAAGACTATGACGAGGACAACAAAGATATAGTAAAGGAGTATATGAAGAAGATGGAAGAAGAAAAAGCACAGGAAACTACTGCCATCACTGCTCCTGAGTCAAAGAAGAGATCAGCATCTTTAAGTAATCAAGTGCCTTCCAAGAAATCTAAGGTATTAGATGATGATGCATCTTCATTTGGTATTCCTAAGGAACCTCTTCAGTTTGATCGTCCTGCAACTTCTAGATCTACTGCTGTAGTCACAAGGGAAGAAACTCTTGGAAGTTGTTCAACGGCGACAAGAGTTGATAGCTTTTATGGAAACATCAAATCAGAGACGTCATGCAGATACAATTGATGTTATCAAGAACCTTACCAGTTTAGTCCAGAAGATCTTAGACAAACCTTAGGATTATTTTTTAATTGTACACTGTTTTTAGGTTTTCTTTTGTGATGACTGATGACATCTTTTACAGTTTAATTATAATTCTCTTTTTGATATCTATATCTCTTTATAATTCTGTCTTCACCATTTAAAAACTATTTTTTCAAATGATTTTGACGATGATGTTCTTTCTTCTTAAACCTTTTTGAATGATAACTACAAGGAGAGAAACAGATAAATTTACAAGGATGAAAATTGATGAACAAAGTGTTGCCAACACTCGTAAAATAAGCAAACGCATCTGCACATATTATCATCTAATTATAAGAGACAATTTTCTGCATTTGATATATTATATGAATGTTTGTATGTCATCATCCCTGATAAATACTTATGAGTGATGAACTTAACCTTGAAATTTTTTTATCAAGATTTCTATTTTACTATTGGAGTTTGCGTCTGTTACACGAGCATCTCAACTTTCCTATTGGAATTGAAAGTTATTAGTATTCTATGAAACGCTAGCCTCCATTGTGGTTCTCATTCTCTTTTTCTCTATTTTGTATATCTATATGTATTGTGTCTGCTTTGTTTTTTATCAATTTTTTCGATTGAAGCTTGGTACTTATTTCGGTTTGTTCACTTTCTGCAAGTGATCAACTTATCAGTTCAAAAGTTGGTGAGGAGCAAATAAACTAATACTAGATGAGTTTGTAATACAGTTTTTTGTAAAGATCAATTGCACCAACTTTTATCAATTCGAAATACTGAATTTCTTTATGTGAACATGATGTCTGCTACTTAGTAAAGTTTTGTGTTTCCATAATTACAAGAATTCGGGTTTCTTTGAGGAAGAAGGCAGAAATTGATGTAATATGATTTTATTTTATTTTATTTTGAGATCATTTATGTTCATTTGTACCTTAAGCATTCTCTCAACTTCAACTCTGGGATGCTGAGACTTCCAACTGTGTTTGTGGCAATATCCATCTATGACCAAACTTGGAGTAATGTGAGTCATTCACTTAACAAGACCATCTTAAACTTTGTTAAAACATATAAACATGAATGAACCCACTTAAACTTTATTAAGGTAATTAGTTATTTTAAGTTACACTTATTGATCTTATGTCTTGCAGAGTCCGGATGGGTTAACAGTAGTTTCAGCTGGGGAAGACGAGACTCTTCGCTTTTGGGATGTTTTTGGACCACCTGTTACTAATACAAGAGAGATTTCGGTTCTGAATAACTTATTGTCGACGAAGACATTACAAATAAGATGATAGAAACATAACAAAAAAAATTCTTAGCGTAGGAATTCTTGTGTAAAGTTTTATTATTTATTTGAAAGATAATTCATGCCAAAAATATGAAGATCTCATACAAAAATATCTTGTGCTAAGAATTTGAAGATCTTGTACAAAAATATAACAAGTGGCGCACCCCTTTTGCCCTTTTGCTTCTTTTGCTTCTTCAACAAAGCTGCCTATTTTAGTATTTCTGACCTAGAGTCCATGGTTTCTTGTGCAACACTTTAGTGATTTAATTCTTGGGAATCAAGTCAATGTTAGACTATAAATAGAGCAGCCATCTAGTTTGTAAAACCATGAAATAAAAGTTCACCTTTATTTTATTGTTATTTACTTTTATGTTCTTCTTATTCTTCTTCTTCTCTTCTATGTCTACAATGAACGTGAGTGAGTAGACTCTTCTTGTCTTGGGATTGTTGAATGAGTATAAAGACCTAATCCTAATCAAACCAAGCCTCGAACCCTAATTTTATATAAATTTACTTTCTAATCTAATTTCACCATTTTTACAATGAATTAACAAATACCAAACTCATAAAGCGACAACGGAGGTTAGTATTTGTTAATTTATCATCACAAATATCAACTCATAAAGCGACATTGGATGATTGATATTGGAACAAGTGAAATTAGACAAGGATTGCGAAACATGAGAATAGTCTAGCAAACCTTGAGACAAATAAAGTCTCGTTCTTCAAGGATTCTAATTGCAATCAACCATGAGAACAGACGTAGTTGCTAGAGGAACACACTCAATGATTTCGAGAGAAACTTTGATACGCTTAAGAGAAACTTGTCTTTAGAAAGTAGGTCCAATATAAAGTTTAGGTTTAGGGTTTGGTTTGTGAAGGTTTTTTCATCAAGATGAACCAATAATCCCAAGACGCCTTTTATTATTATTGTTATTTTCTAAACCGTTAAAAATCACAACTTTATAATTTAATCTTCTTCTAATCCTTATTTAAAGTTAATTGAATTCATAACTCCCTGTCGGAACGATATCTTTTATTACTATATCGGTAAACCGTGCACTTGCGGTTTTACTCATTACCAATCAAATCTGTCGCCGAGTTAAATAAAACCATAACATCCCCTTCCACACACGGATATAACAACACATTATCACCTCCCAAATATATTACTTTAAAATCTAAGAACCCTGCATCTATAAGAGATTGTTTTATAATAGAGATGCAAGTACCATTCTTAATTTTTTCCATAATGCTCTTAGATGCCCACTCTAAATCCTCATGAAATGGTAAATATTTAAGCAACATAACTGCTTCACCATCCCCACAAACATGCTCGTTCCCCACTCCCTCCACAGCTCTCGGCCTCCCCTTCCCATCCACTTCCAAAACCTTCCCCTCACCGTCACCCTTCTTCCTTCCCGAACACACCACATCCCCCCCACCGTGATCACCCTCTCCCTCTCCCTTTTCCAACTCACTACGTAGCAGCCACCTTCACCTTCTCTAACACTAACTTCCGACTATCCCCCAACCTCTTTTCCCTTCACCTCCCTCTTATTTTTTTCCTCCCTCAACCCTCCTCTAAACCTCCCTCTCAACACCACCTTTTTTTTTTCTTCTATTTTTCGACATCACGTACCTTAAAAAATTTAGCAAAACCAAACCGCTGACCATGAACATTGCGAAACCTTGACAGATAAACATCCAATAATATACCACACACCTCCAGTCCTTTCTTTAAATCAACAAACAATAGGCGATTAGAAAAATTAGTAATATAGAACACCGCGGATACCTGAATCATGTTACTGTTGCTTCCACTACTTCGCACCTTATCATTCACGATCCTGATGTTGTTAATTCTACCATTACCTACTCTAATGACTGACATTTCATGAGAAGCAGTAGGATCGCCATGCTGCTGCCGAACCACAACCTCACATGAACATGAAAATGGACGACCGTGACAATATGTCAGAGCCCTTCCACGATCTTTTTTATTATCACAATTATACTTGTAAGCAATTTTTTCTACAATAAAGATTGTTATTGATGTATTAAATAAAATAAGAAATTAGATTAATTTTTTTGTTATATTGTTGAAAAGATTATATTTTTAATTATAATCAAAATCAATAAAAAAAACACGGTTCATAGTTTTAAAACGTTAACAAATAATAAAAACTGGAAATAATAAATAATAATAACAATAACTACAATAATAGTGAAACACGGACTAACATACACGCGTCAATGAATGTGGTAGTTAGCAGCAGCCATAGTTGAAAGAGAAACATCAGTAAATAAGTATAGTTCTCATAGTTTAGATCCAATCAGGAGTTGTTTGTGTTTGCTATGTTTGATTGTTAAATTTGTGTGAATATGACGATTGGTTCCTTCTTCAACAAAGCCTCCAGGGCCCTCAGCACTCACCCTTTCTCTTCCAACTTTCTGCTTCTTTGTACTATCAGGTGCTTTCTTTTCTCTCCTTAACTTTTCTCTTCCTTCTCCTAAAATACTATAAATAGAAATAGAACATGCAACTGGATTTTCATCAACCAAATCTCCATTACTTTTTTGGACATTTCTAATTTTAATTCATATCAATCATTTCTTTTTTCTTCTGTGAAGAGAACAGATTTAAATGATTCATTTTTATTTTTCTTGTATGAATAGATTGAAATGATCTGTGGAGATAAGATAAAATAGTTAGTTATAAAGTGTCTTGTCACACAAATGCTATCTGTGGTCCTGAAACAACTTTTGCTGCAATTAAATACCCGAAAAGAAATCAGTTCACTTTGATATTTTGTGGTTCAGTTATCAATCCAATATATGTGATATAACACTTTACTGAATTAGTTCTAATTTTTTATTTTGGTATCCGGGGTTCGAACCTCATACCTTGCACATATTATGCATTGTCCTTACCAACTGAGCTAAGCTCATGGGAACGAATTAGTTCTAATTAATGGATCAATTGATGATCTTAATCTATTTAAATCCCTCAACTTCAACATAAATATAAATATAAATATAAATTAATTATATATAAGAGTAACTCTAGCAACACTCATTCTCTTATTGAGTGAAATATATGCAGGTCACACCACATTGGGAATGAGTTCCACGTAAAGTGGTGGAACCCGTATGTATTTCACTCAGTAAGAAAGCGAAAGAGAGTGTTGGAAACAGTGTGTTAAAATGAGTAGTTGCATACATTAAAGCAAATGTATTTATTTATATAGATTAAAGTCACAAGAATAAAGTAATGTATTTACATAGATTAAAGTCACAAGAGGTTAAAAGTAGACACTTTACTTACAAAGTGTCATGCCAATGCCACATATAAACTTGTTATATGACTTTTATCAAAAAAGTTTTTTGCCATATTGTTATTTTATATTAGTAATTAGATGACAGACAAAAGGACCTGATATTTTTTCCACTTAAAAACATTGGGAGATTCAATTGATGCAAAAAAAATTTCAGGGACTAAAATTTCATAATGGCCTTAATAGAGGAACTAAAACTGCATTAAGCTTTTCTGTACTTATGGTGTATTTAATAGTTTTTAGTTAACAAATATTTCTATTTCGTTGGATCCACTTGTCCTTGGAAATTGCAGTGGTGGAGGTGTGGTAGCACTCTCAGAATCACAATCAGAAGCTGAACGTCGTAGTATTGAAGATCATCACCCCCAAAAAAAGAAAATCGTGGTCCTTGGAACTGGATGGGGTGCTACCAGTTTCCTTAAGGGTTTGGATGGTTCATTATATGATGTTCAAGTTGTTTCGCCTCGTAACTACTTTGCATTTACTCCGTTATTACCGAGTGTCACTTGTGGGTCAGTTGAAGCACGGAGCATCGTAGAGCCAGTCCGAAACATCATTAAAAAGGTGGAAGAAGCAAAATTAGATTTCTATGAATTACTACTGTATATGATTTTTTTAAAATTGCATTGATCACGTCCTAGTTAGCATAGCTCAGTTGGTAGGGACATTGCAATAAGCAGGGGCTAGGGTTCGAACCAGAGATTCCCCAGTTATTCATCTTAAGGGGTGAAATTCTAGCCACTAGGCTTTTTAACCAAAACAAAAACTGCATTGATCACATATGTACAATTAATGTAATGTAATGATAAATTAAATGTTCTTTGATCTTTAGCTAATAAATATGATCATTAGACGAATGACTTTTTGTGTCTTGAGATGGTCACCTTGTGATTGTATCTGAAAGTTTTATCTGGTTTATGTTGTTTTTCAAGTGTATATTGTCTAATCATTTAATAATGGAGTTTATTTTGTTTTTTCCCATTGTAGAGAAATGGAGAAATAAAATTTTGGGAGGCTGAATGTGTCAAGATCGATGCTGCAGACAAAAAGGTTGTTTGTCGGTCTAATATTGAAAACTTAGTGGGAAGTGGTGAATTTTCTCTGGACTATGACTTCTTGGTTGTAGCAGTAGGAGCACAAGTAAATACTTTTAATACCCCTGGTGTTAAGGAGAACTGTCATTTTCTGAAGGTAAGTTCATTTGTTGTGTATAATCATCAAAATATATTTGGATTTAAAGGTTCATGAGATTATGTGTTACTTAATCCATTTAACCGACGCCACATATTGGGAAAAAGCTTTAGTTGTGGTTACTTTTTATGTGTGTAAAATTGTTTAATGGTTAAGTTTTTAATGTGCACGATTATGATTATTGGTTAATCAAGAGGTTCAGAAAGTCATTGAACTTGTTGATGAACAAGAGTTATCATCAACACCCTCTTTTTCCTGCAACTAATCCAATATGTTGTATATAATCACTTATAGAATGTCGAGGATGCTCAGAAGATCAGACTGTCTGTAATAGATTGTCTTGAGAAGGCTGTTCTTCCTAGTCAATCTGAAGAGGAGCAAAGGTCAAATCTTCATTTTGTAATCGTTGGAGGAGGTCCAACTGGTGTTGAATTTGCAGCTGAACTGCATGATTTTATCCAAGAAGATTTGAAGAAATTATATCCAACCGTTAAAGATAAAGTCAAGATAACACTAATTCAATCTGGAGATCATATCTTGAACATGTACGAGAGATGCTAACTGTCTCAATTATTTTCTGATGCTTTTAAAATTTAAAAATAACATTGAAACTCTGGTGCCTTCTCTAAATCGTATATTTTATTTTATTATTCATTTTAGTTATAGTGTGACCGCCTCGGTATTGCTAATCTCAAATAAGACCAATCATTATGCAAGTCCGGACAGTGTTTGAATCTTTCATATTCTCAAACCTGCGTTTGTTAAACTCACCCTTCGGAGAAAATATCATCTTCAATCTTGTAGGTTTGATGAAAGAATAAGTTCATTTGCTGAGAAGAAATTTACTAGAGATGGTATAGAAGTTCAAACGGGATGCCGCGTTATGAGTGTTGATGACAAGGAAATTACAATGAAGGTGAAATCAACGGGAGCGGTTTGCTCTGTGCCCCATGGATTGGTTATCTGGTCCACTGGCATTTCTACTCTTCCAGTTATAAGGGATTTTATGGAAGAAATTGGTCAGGTGCTGTTTAATTCCATGCATTTTTTAAAAGCATTTTTCCAATCTGTTTTTCATGTTTTGTGCATACGTATTATTGATGAAAATGACCAATACTTTCCTTCAGTAATTATGTTAGTTCCAATATGCATTTAATTGTTTTTTCTGTTCACTGAAAATAACAATTAAATATGATGTTGGTAATTACATCCATATAAGCTTAGATTGCTTTATGTGCAGGCTAAAAGGCATGTACTGGCAACTGATGAATGGTTGAGGGTAAAGGGATGTGAAAATGTGTTTGCCATTGGTGATTGTTCATCAATAAATCAACGTAAAATCATGGTACCTCTTAAGCCTTTAACAGTCTCTTTTGTAAACTTCTAAGCTTACTTAATATGCAACCTTTTCAAAATTAATACGGACTTGACCATCCTGCTAGGAATCTCCGATGAAGCAATTAACCTCATTTTGCCTGTTATTTGATTTTTTTATTTTATTTTAAATAACTAAACAACGTATAGTTTTACTTTTTTTTTCTTTGAAGGAAACATATAGTTTTACTTAATTGCTATAATTAATAGTTATGCAGATCACTATTGAATTTATTTATCTGATGGTTAACCTATTATCTCTGCTTCTAGGATGATATCTTGGACATATTTAAGGCTGCAGACAAAAATAACTCCGGTACCTTAACTGTAGAAGAATTCGAAGAAGTGATGGATGATGTAATCTTAAGATATCCTCAAGTTGAATACTATCTAAATAAGAAACATATACTTGATTTGAGGGTTCTGTGGAACGACCCACAAGGAAATGAAAGAAAAGAAATAGACATAGAAGGGTTTAAGCTGGCCCTTTCTGTTGCAGATTCCCAGGTGAAGACTCTTCCAGCAACTGCACAGGTATGAATTATTTCATCAGTAAGTGAATGCTTGGTTATGCAGACTACTTTTCTGTCAAATGGTATTATATAGCTTAAATTTTTAATGTATCGGTATATATAGGTTGCTGCGCAACAAGGTGCATACCTAGCAAGCTGCTTTAATCGCGTTGATGATACTGAAGAGCATCCAGAAGGACCTCGACGATTTTCAGGATCTGGACATCATCGGTTTCGTCCCTTCCGGTAAACCCCATTCTTTGTATGTCTTATATTATTTTCTATATTTCCTACCTTTGGAGCGGAAATTGCAGAATTGTCTGTTGTTGTTGAGAGTCCCACATTGGACGAGATATGGTCGAAATTTGAGTTTATGAGTGGGAAGTATCCCTCACCTTACAAGCCGGTTTTGTAGGATGAGTTAGGCTCAACTTAAATTCTTAAAGCTGTATCTGAATGGATATAAGGGAAACCAGTATAACCCGTATCCCATGATTTAGTGATTGTTTCAAAGTTGAAAGCATAAATTTATAAGCTATCCATTTAGGTGAAGTCTGAAGCGTGTGAAAACACCTTAACATCCATACGGAGGATCTTTTTTACTTCTTGAGATAAAACATTTTTTAATTTACTTGAAACTCCATTTTTACAATGAGTTTGACTTTAACATCTCTCACATCAGAATTCAGACCTGTAGTTCAAGCAAGATGTAACAATTGTGTTTTTATTTTATACATCTGTGAGAATATCGAAGATTTTGACCAATTAAAAGAAAAATATATTTTGTTGAGTAAAACTGACATGAACTTGGTTGAACATATACTTAATTTAGGATGATATTTTGATCTAATGCACTTTGCTTGCTTTAATCACTAACTAATGAGTGAGAGGATGGTTGATTATTATGAAAAGGTATAAGCATTTTGGGCAATTTGCTCCACTGGGTGGAGAGCAAGCAGCAGCAGAACTACCTGGAGACTGGGTTTCCATTGGTCACAGCACTCAATGGCTTTGGTATTCTGTATATGCAAGGTAATGTATATGACGCAAAGCTCGATTTACTTGTTTTTCTTTGTTAACCATATCGATATTATAGATACAAAATATTTACCGATATTTAGCAATGACGTGCTGTTCAATGTGCAGCAAGCAAGTGAGCTGGCGCACAAGGTATTTGGTCATGTCTGATTGGGCTAGAAAATTCGTATTTGGGAGGGATTCGAGTCGGGTTTAATTTGACAAACAAACAAATAAAGTGTGAATTGTTGTGTAGTCCTGATATTTTCTCTGTTAATTCTTGTACCTAATACCTAATGTATAGTGATTGGAAACAGTTTAAGAGAGAATTACAAGCATTGTTTATTTTCTTTGAGAGCCATTACCAGCCTTGTTATTTGCACAAGATGTATATGAATTCATGTCATTTTATTAATTTATAAGTCAATTTTTACCTTCACTGTCGAGTAATTTGTGTATTGTAAATGTAGAAGTATATTTAAGAAAAGAATGTTTTAATTCATAAACTTTTAAAACTAGTTTAGTTCAAAAATATTTCTTAATATCCACTATGTCACAATTTAAGATATTTAAATATTGACTGATGACATTGTACAAAATAAAAATATGAATGATTAATTAAAGAAAAATACCTAGAGGTAATCTTACTTTCAAAAATGAAAATCCAAAATTTTATTAAAAAAAAATTAAATTAAATTCCAAATTAATACATACAGGGGTTGATCACATCCATTTTTTTTTTTACAAAATGGGCATAATTAATTTAAATATTTTCACGGTCGATGTCAAGTTTTTTTATACGGTGAATATATTAATCATAATCGTCAAATTGTTTAAAACATTTGACACTCAGTTGACACAAATGATTAGACCTTCCACTCACCAACTAAGAAAAATGCTTGACTTTTTGATTAAAAAAATATTTGACTTTAATATAATTACTTTTAAAATCAATTTTGTGATTTATTGACAATGTTAATTTTTATTCTTTTTATATTGAGAATGCATCAAAACTAAATTCTTATATTCCAATCTCGACCTCCCATCATGCTTTGATTGGAAATGAGACTGAAAGTGATCAAATATAGGTCCTCTAATTTCTTCCACTCCTTCAACATTCAAGTCATTTACATTTAAGCATTATAAGTTAAACAATTTTTTTAATAACTTGACAAAAATTTGGCACATCGTTGCATGATTTCTTACATTATCTTTACTGGTATATAATTTTTTAGATCCGAGAATTAAGCCGTCAACATTAGCAGCTTATCCTTGACCTCAATGTTATCCTTCTTGGCCATACAATATTTTTCAACTCCGTATACATTGGAGATCTATGTAAAAGAGGCAAGTGTATTACATTTCTTGAATTAGTGTTAATTAGACAAACAAAATGAACCACATATATCTAAAAATATGTTACTCTTCCGATTTTGCATGCATGCACTCATTGTTTTCTTCTATCTTATTTGCAAAAGAAAGATCAACAAGGTGGTAAAAAGTATAACACAAAAATAAGCATTAAAGAAGAAACATTTACTAGATAGGATTTCACTATGAGTTGGTCTTCCTTTTATCACACAGCCTCTAGGGTTTTCCATGAGTATCCATCCTGGTCTAAGTCTGTTGTTGTATGCACTATCATCAGGTAATAACATATTCTCAAACTTGATGTTGTTATAGTAATTTTTCAAATGTTTTATGTATTACTCTTCACCTGAAATTTTATTGAGGAGAATGCATGCAATGGATTTTCAATCTTGATCTTACTTTTTTGTGTGTGAAGGATTCAATCTTGATCTTACTTGATGTACAAGTAATTTTGAAATTTATTGATCATTGTAAAATCAACTAACAAATATTTTAGTTAGAATTTGAACAAGATACTCCCAATTGATTTCTTATCAATTGAAGTTCATTAACCTCTTGAACCAAACAATTTAGTTGAAAAATAATATTTAAAATTTTGAAGACATGAAATAAAATGAAGACATTAATGTGACATTTTTTTAATTAATACTAAAATCAGAAAAAGAATACTAAAAATACTTTTCTAAAACAAATTTGAGGTTTGTTTGGTTTGAAAATTAGTTTGCTTTTCATTTTCACTTATAATAGCATAATCGTCTCGTCTTTCATTTTTACATTTCTTATTTTCAAATATTTGTACCAAAAATCATAAAAACGAGTTATTTTTAGTATTAGTAAGAAAAAGGAGAGTTATGTTTAGTGTTTCTTATACAACCTTTAAAAAATGTTTCTTATACAAAGTGATGGTTTTTTTTTAACTGCAGCGGTGGAGGTTTAGCTGCATATGGTGATAGCAGATCAGCATATAGTGATAATGGTGATCAAAGAGCAAGAAAGAAAGTGGTAGTGCTTGGAACTGGTTGGGCTGGAACTAGTTTTGTAAAAAGCATGAAAAACTCATCTTATGATATTCATGTTGTTTCACCACGTAATTATTTTGCATTCACTCCTTTGTTACCAAGTGTTACTTGCGGCACGGTGGAGGCACGAAGCATCATTGAACCAATTCGAAAAATCAGCAGAAAGGTATATATACTATATATATCATAGCCATTTTCAAATCATGCATTATTTTTATTTGTTGAATATAAAATAAAGAGGATGATTGTGTTTATGCCCTGCAACAGAGTGGTTTAGATGTTCAATTCAGTGAAGCTGAATGCTATAAGATTGATCCAAAGAATAACAAAGTTTACTGTAGATCTAATCAAGACAAAAAGCTTGGTGGTGTAGAAGAATTTTCCATTGATTATGATTACTTAGTAATAGCTATGGGAGCTCGTTCTAACACTTTTAACACACCTGGTGTTGAGGAGCATGCCTACTTCTTGAAGGTAAGCAGTCGCAAAAAATGTCCATCGATGCAGCTGCAATTGCAGTTATGATGTTGAAATTGTAATTTCGTTGCGGTTACCATGCAAACCTTTATATTATCGTCTCTGTAGCACTGATACCTCTGATCAAAGACGTGTCTGTGTCCAACTACTACACATGTGATTACATTCAAATAATTCATTTTCTCAAATTATTATTGGTGTCCACGTGTCAATGTCAGTGTCGTGTTCAGTGTCTGTTTCAGTGCTTCATAGATTGTGGTAAAATGCATACAAATGTGATCAATGCAACCACAATTGCAGTTATGATGCCTTTGTCACATCTTCTAAAACTGTTATAATGTTGCCGCAATTGCAGTTTCATATTGCAGTTTAGTATTATGGTTATAATATGCTGAAATTACTGTTATATTTCTCTGAATTAGGAAGTGGAAGATGCTATGAGAATCCGCACAAAAGTGATTAACCTTTTTGAAAGAGCAAGCCTCCCTTCTGTACCAGTGGAAGAGAAGAAAAAACTTCTTAGTTTTGTAATTGTTGGTGGCGGTCCAACTGGAGTCGAGTTTGCTGCAGAGTTACATGATTTTGTGCATGAAGATCTCTCTAAATTATATCCTTCTCTTATAAACCATGTCAAGATTACTCTCCTTGAGGCCGGCGATCATATCTTAAACATGTAATATTTTTTAGCTATATTCGGATAATAAGGCTTTAAAATGTGGTTGCAGTTACGGTTGCACATACATCGTGGAGAAATATCGGCAAATACAACTGCAATTGCGATAACGATGTTCTGAGACCTCTGCTCTAAAACTTTTATATTAAAAATGCAATTGTCGTTGCAGACTGTAATTTTGAACAACACGAAGGCTATTAAAATGAAATAACTTGGATTATTAGAGTGAAGATGAGCATGTGAAATTAATGTTAACATATGATTAACAATTTCTTGATTCATTGTAGGTTTGACAAGAGAATAACAGAATTTGCTGAAGAAAAGTTCAAAAGAGATGGAATTGATGTGAAATTGGGATCAATGGTTGTCAAAGTTGGTGAAAAAGATATCTCATCCAAAGAAAGAGGTAGTGGTCAGGTTGTTACTATGCCTCATGGAATGGTAGTTTGGTCAACTGGTATTGGTGCTCGTCCTGAAATACTCGATTTTATGAAACAACTTGGCCAGGTTTGTTATAGTGTCTGTGTTCCTCTAAATTTTTCAAAATTTTCCAAAGTTGATTAGTATCAGACACAATTCAATTTTGTTAGCTTTGAATTGTTTATGTGATAGATTAATCGGCGTGCATTGGTGACCGATGAATGGCTAAGGGTGGAAGGGTGTAACAATATCTATGCTCTAGGTGATTGTGCGACTATAAATCAGCGTAGAATTATGGTATGCATAATCTATATATGCATTCAATACTCTTAATTTTAGTAATTAAAGGTGAAAAAATAATACTGCTGTTATCTTTTTAGTCGTGCTATGAACTAGAGTAATGTTAATTTCACTAGTTTTTTTGTACTCGAACGACAAATATAACATAGCATGTTATGTCCGCTAGGTCTATGGATGTGTGTTTAAGATAATCGGTTTTGCCATAAAAAAAAAAGGTTAGCGGTGCAGGTTTTTGCCCGCTTACCTTCTATTCGTGTGTAATTGTCTATATATACCATTTATTAATTGAGTCAACACTTTTTCTTATACTGATTTACCTGCAGGAAGATATAGCTGTGATATTTAACAAGGCAGACAAGGACAATTCCGGAATGTTAGATCTTAAAGAATTTCAAAACGTTGTTGGTGACATTATTGAGAGGTATCCACAAGTGGACATTTATTTAAAGAAGAATCAAATGAAAGACATGGCCACCTTGCTAAGTAAATCTCAGGAAAGCCCTACTACAGAAGTGGACATTGAATACTTCAAACAAGCTCTTTCCAAAGTTGATTCTCAGATGAAAAATCTACCGGCAACTGCTCAGGTACATTCGTGGTACATGCACACGCGCGCACACAAATAAAAGTTTAATTTTATCGGCAAATCACTACCAATCATATGTATGACTTTAGAAGTAAATACCATTGAAGTCAAACATTTTTAATAATCTGACATTATGGTTGATTGACGCTAAAAAAATATTAACTCATTGTATATGAATTAAATGTTATATATATTTCCTACTGAAAAGCTTGAGGGTCATTTTACTTATATATGTTTCGGTTGTGGCTTCCAACTTTGAATCATTCTAGGTAGCTGCCCAACAAGGAGCTTATCTTGCAGACTGTTTCAACCGCATGGAATTGTGTGAGAAATATCCAGAAGGCCCTCTAAGGTTTAGGGGAACAGGACGCCATCAGTTTCATGCCTTCAGGTATGGAGAATACCCATTTTAATCTTTAACTTTGGCATCAAACTTTTGAGTTTCTATTGTGGAAACAATCGCTATCGCAATATTTGATATCGCAGAAAATTTTGGTAAAATATGTATGACTGGTGCGGCCTTGGTTGGTTGTGTTTGCATTATATTGTAGTTGAGATATCAAAAATCATAATGTCGCAGCCCAGGTTGCTACTGCAAACTTATTAATACAATAAAATCGTTGATTAGTTAATATGAAATAAGAATTGTGTGTACAATTGATGCAATGAGATTTAAATCAATTTGATATATTTGGACAAAAGGTACTCGCATTTTGGACAGTTTGCTCCTCTTGGGGCAGAACAAACAGCAGCTCAGCTTCCGGGAGATTGGGTTTCAATTGGACACAGCAGTCAGTGGTTGTGGTATTCGGTATATGTAAGGTATTTACATTCAATAAATGTAAACTTTATTCTAGAGTCTTGATAAATGTTTGGTATATAAGCTTTTATCTCATCCTCTAACGATTCCTAAAAACATGCAGCAAACTAGTCAGCTGGAGAACAAGAGCTTTGGTGGTATCTGATTGGGGAAGGCGATTCATATTTGGCAGAGACTCGAGTCAATTATGAGATCTAGTTCGAAGCTGGCACTACACTTAAGAACATATCTTTTGTTTTTACCCATCTTATAGTATTCATTCATATCACTGATCGGTAACTGGTTCCATGTTTTGATTTTGTACTTTAGATTACAAGCTCCACTTGATTTTGAGCTTGTTGTTTTGCTGGCGAAAGTCGAACTTATCAAATGATCTTTATATGTAGACACCACTGAGAAAATTACATAACACAGTAATTTTTGTAGTTCAGAGGCTCGTTTACGTTTACCAAAATACTTTGATAATATTAAAGATTAGCTACAAAGAATAACAAACACACTCATTTCTTTAAGAATGTTAACCACACTAAATCTCTCCTAAAAGACATTGTATGAAAGACTTCAACATTTCAAATAATAACTAGTGAAACAATATGATCACTTAATTCATAAATGTGGCATACGAGAATCGAGATGATAGTATGATGAAATGGATATGATACGGTGCTCTCATATATTGGAGGGAATGGCCTGAGTTTTTTAGGAAGCTAAAGGTTTGATTGGAATAAAAATGATTTCCTGATATGGCCAGAAGCTTGGATTCATCTAATAGGATGCAACTTGTCTTTCTTGCTGAACAAGCAAAGATTATACTTTGCCAATACTGGAAAGTGAATCCATTGACATGATTCGGCACAACTGAGTATTGCTCGTAGTAGGCTTAAATATTGCACTCGTCCTTGCAAATATGGTCTGTTTAAGTTTTGGTCCTTGTAAAATTTTTTTTTTGTTTTTGGTCCCTGCAAAATTTTTTGTTTTTTAAAATAGTCCCTCCAGGGACTATTTTCAGAAACAAATTTTTTTGCAGGGACCTGTTTTAAAAAACAAAATATTTTGCAGGGACCAAAAACTACAAAATGGGTCCAATCATGATGTGCCACGTATACAAATCATCACAAAAATGGGGTCAGGGACTATTTTTAAAAACAAAAAATTTTGCAGGGACCAAA
>Ga0315914_1001624_pt1 | contig 33924 bp, 17 predicted proteins | sample MpolenodulesMG_FD_203920 | JGI IMG/M metagenome (GOLD analysis project Ga0315914, IMG submission 203920) | Medicago polymorpha root nodule microbial communities from Los Angeles, California, United States - elongated nodules | ecosystem: Host-associated > Plants > Roots > Nodule | place: USA...
AAAAAAATTGTTTCAAAATGAATGTCACTTTCAGTTTCCAATGCAATAATAACTTTTTCTTTTCAATTGTACCCTTCAATTAATACTATATACACTACTTCCAAAGTATTATTTTTTCTTTAATGAAAAACAAACCAATAGTTAATTAGGATAATTTGGTAAAATAACATCTCTCTTTCTTTTAATTAATGCATTTCTTAATATGTGTGTAAAAACCTTAAACGACATTCATTTCGAAACGGAGGGAGTAAGTGCTTATCAAGATAAGCGCATGTGCTATAAGTTGCAAATGAGCTGTTTATCCAAACACGGCCTTACTAGTGCATACTGACTAGTTTATTCTTGCAGATGTCATTTCTCAAGGACGCCATGGCAAGGAAGGATGAAGAGATTGAGCGGCTGCAGTTGCTCAAGGCCAATCATAATGGTGCAAAACCTTTATCTCCATCACTAAGGCATGCGTCATCATCCCCAAGGAGACATTCCATAGGGACTCCTCGCAAAAGCACAAGACTTAATGGAGCAAGGAGCCTGGGAGTCAATGAAAAAGCTGCTTTTGACATGGATAACGGCTCAGAGTACAGTGATAAGCATTCAGAAGCTGGTTCTCATCAATCACTGGATGATTTCAGGAACAAGTCCAGTTTCCTTCCGTTGAAATTACCTCGAGAAGACGTCGATCAAAATTTTAATGACGACATTGAACTCTTAAGATTTGGAGATGCAGATTCTGAGGAGAGGTTAAGTGATATATCTGATGGTGGGCTTTCAATGGGAACAGAAACTGATGGTTCAATCAGCAGTATTGTAGAGTATACTCTTTTCCCTGATCCCGAGAAGACAGCTGAATCTACACCAGTTAGGGATATGACATTGGACAGCCTTCCTGCTCAGAGCATGGAAAAGTGAGTTCTTCCTTTTAAATAATTTTTTTCAAAGCCATTGTATCTTATTCTAGCATACTCCCTCCGGTCTCAAATGTAAGAAACCAAAAAAAAATGCACACATATTAAGAAAGTGGATTGACCACATTTAAGTCATTATAAAAAGTGATATTTTTCTAATTTTACCCTTTCTTGGAGTAGTAAAGACATTAATGATGAAGTGAGTTTGATGAGGGTAAACTTGGAATTGTAGCATTTAATAGGTTCATTTTACTATACTTTTTCTTATATTTGAGACCACCAATTTTATTTTTTTGTTTCTTATATTTGAGACCGGAGGGAGTATTATGGTATGTATGCTCTTTCATTGCATGTGATTGCTGGGGGTACAATGCATGCTCTTGCATGTCAAACCCTAGTTTTTTGTGTAGGGTTTTTACCAAGCCATCATCAAAATCGGACCTGATATAACTTTTTGTTTCATTGACTGCAGGCCCATTATGCCATCAAGAATTCCCAAAGCTCCGCAAGTCCAGCCAAAACTGCAGACAAGAACTTCAAGGTTATCCTTGAACAGAAGCACCTCGAAGGTTTCGTCAAGTATGTATATTCAATTAGCTTTCATCCCTTTTATTCTGTTATGCCTTCAAATTAAATATCTAATTTGTGCCCACAACATCTGTTCCCATTTTAAATTGATCTGTTACCCAGTCTCCCTTGGTTGTTCTGCTTCTCATTTCTTGTCTTACATGCAGGTGTTAAAAAAACCCCTGCCGGTAGTTCTTCTTCGGCGAGGCCTTCTAAACGATGGCAATAGTTAGGATTCCACATGGATGTTGTAGAGTCTTTGTAAAGATAGCCTATAGGAACTTTTAATTCACGTTATGTGCTAAATATATTTATTATACTGTACTCAAGGCTCATGAGTTATAGCTGATTTCAGCTTCAATGTGTTATTATTGAATGAGGCAATTGCAAACTCTAGCTTTGTAACTAGTTTGTATGTAAGTTTCAAGGTCTTGTTACTGATTACTGAATCTGTTGTATTTATAACTTCCCTTTCAGTAATGTTTTCAATTAGCTGAAGGAAGAAATGTCACAATTCATCTAACATTTGAAGCTTTTAGGATATTATTGAATGGAGGGTAAATTTTCATTTTGAAAAAGATATTGCATGTTGACAGTGATTTATGATGCTATGAGGAGTTGGAGAAGGATTCCAGCCACTGTTTCCTAGTAACCTCTTTGGAAATGGGTGGTTCATCCTTAGAAATTTTTCTGCTCAAAATTGCAGTGCAAGCTGTGTTTGAGGATGAGAGTAGTTGAGAGGAAGATGGGGAAATATTTGGAGGGGATGTAGAATCAAATCAGATGAAGTTGTTTATTTAGTGGTGGAAATTTGTTGTGCATAGTACACAACTTATGTTTTCCAATCCAATCAATGCAGGTTCAATTTTTGTTTGGTTGTTTATATTGAATTTTTAAAAAAAAATCATGCATTTTTAGCCTGTGATGAGATTAAAACGTATTATTTTGTTAAATGGAGGATTTAACAAAAAAAATTCAAATACTGATTTAAATTTAAAAAAGAAATCAAGATTAGAATGATATATCACGTATTTATCTTAATTCAAATAAAATAATAACAGAATTATATCTCAAGACCTGTATTATATAATTCTCTTTTGTCAAAATTTAAAGTTTTACTCTTCGACTTTTGCGTCTAACCTTTCTAAATTGAATTCAAAAGCTCTAGCGAACAAAACATTAAAAAATCATAGTAAAAAAACACACTAAATAATCGCTTAAAAAATCGTAATCTTGAATTGAATTGGGATCAACTAATTAGCTTGAGTTAAAAGTATTATTTTGTAAATTGAATTCGTAGCTCTGGTCTTTTCTAATTTACCCCAGCTTTCATAATTCATAGAGATTTGGGTACAAATTTGGTCTAAAAAATTAATTATTAATTGCACAAAAGGAAAATTAGTTCATGCTTCATAATGCAAGTCTGGTTAATTTGTGATGTTATTAAACACCTGAGGTATTAGTTCATTAGTAGAAACTTAACCTTACAATATTGAGGTATAAGCTCGAGGATATGACTGTTAACGTTACTTGAATTAATTTATATAAAAAAAAAATGAAAATCATATGAAAAAGAATTTTGAGAAGAGAAGAAAGGTTCTGTTGTTTTAGCTGTGATTTGACAGAAAACAATGAAAAAAGGATTATATAAATGTTGAAGAGAAAAACATGACAAGTTGTCTGGGTGGTGTAGTCGGTTATCACGCTAGTCTCACACACTAGAGGTCCCCGGTTCGAACCCGGGCTCAGACATTTTTTTGACAATTACTGTGTAGGTGGTATCCCTTCATCTTTTATTTTCGATATATTCAATTCAATGTGTGATTCTGTGCCTTTATCGTTATTTTTAATTTTTTGCTGCAGAAAATCTCTTTCACCGAGCTTTAATGTACCAAAATTTAATTGGGGGTTCCATTCTCTTCATTTCTTCTACTTTATCACACATATGAGACAGATTTAACAGTGGTTTGGTTAGTATCCTCCCTCTCTCTCTCTAGTTTCATTAACAATCGCATTTTTATTATTTTATTTGGAAAATTAATTTGAACAGTCTAAACTTCTGAATTGGTTAGTCAACACTGCAAGACTAAGAATTTGTTCTGTTTTTAATATCAAACATACATTTGTAGTTGAAGAAAACAATTACTCAATGCAACTCACGATTGCAATCCATTTAATTTTCAGGATTGATTTCTCTGTCCAGACATTCTCATACTATACACAATATTTGAGAATATGTCTGGATGCAATAAATCATCTCAAAACAATCAACATTCTATCAAATATTCTTCTATTCAACATGGAGGGGTATCCTCTAAGGTTCACCTTGCTCATTTAGATTCTTCGCCTTCTATTTCCAATAATGAGAATAAGCAATGCTATAGAAATTCGCAATCCAAGTCCCAAGTGTTACTGACCGCGCCTCAGCTCATCTCTGCTGTTCGTCAGTTATGTGATTCTGCTAGTCGCCCACTTTCCTTATTACTCCCAAAGGAAAATGTGAACCAAGATAATGATGATAAAGGATTCCCAAAAGGTAGAATTTTGAGTTACATTCATGACAAGAGAAATGGTGTGGTTACTTCAAATAACACTGATTACTTTTCTGTTAACCCGAGGGCTAGTATTTCCGGTTCACAAATTGTGCAGGAAAAATTGGATTTCCCTAAGGTAACACGGAAGATGTTAATACTTGAATCTTCTTTTGGAAGTCCAGATTATATACATTCTTTATTCCATAGATATTTGAAGGCAAGTGACGAAAATTCAAATGAAAATTGTAATGAAATGGAACTTGGGAGTGAACAAATTTCGTTTAGATCAGAAAATGTTCCTAGTGAGCTAAACTGCAATGCAAAGGTTACTGACCCTGACAACCTGAAAATTAGTTCTTTGGTTGACAAAGACTGCATTTCAATAGACACAAGCACAACTTCATTGGCTAGTGAAAGTGATGTATGCACTCCTGATGTAACCGTACACAAACCACCATCATTATCAAATGATGCAGTTTTGAACACAGAAGAAGTTAACCCTCTGTGTTCAGACTATTTCCTTCAAGCCATGCCTGGTAATCAGGTAGATGTTGGCGGTGCTTGTCAGACCCTATCTACTAGTATCTATGCAGATTATCATATTAACAACTCTTTAGCTACCTATGACAGTGCTTCTGTACAGTGCCAATGTAAGAATGATGATAATGAATTAATGGAAATCCAAAGAAGACATCTGTCAGATAGAAGTGATGATGAACCTAAGATTCAGATCTTCTCTGCAAACAATAAGAAGCCTTCCCATTCCCTAGCCAAGCAAGAACATGCTTTTTCCGGGGCATTGGCTGGAATATGTGTCAGCTGTTGTCTGCATCTTGTTAACACAATCAAAACAAACATGCACTTGAATAACTTAATATATGTTAAGTATTTATTTTTCTTAGTAACCATTTCTTTAACAATATCAGGATCAAGGACCTAGGTGGATCTGAAGCTGCTCAATGAGTCAATAGATGGCAAAATTTTATAATATAAAGTCATTTCAGAAATATGTTGTTTAAAAAAGTTAGTTTATTACTCAACCTGTATCGGTTAAACTAATTGTGGTGGATTTCAGAAAACATCAATTCATACCTGAATCACTCAACTAATTGTTCATTTTTTTATGTTTATCTAAAATCAGTTCAATCAACTTCTTATCATTCTTAATATTCATGCAGTTAAAAATCAATGAGAAAATAAAATAATGCTCCCTCCGTCCTAAATTGAGTGACCAAGTTTGACTATATGTATTATTCACATAACATACTTTGATCATACTTTCTATTAATTAATATAAAAAGACAAATGGTAACATGTAAGATGTTCGATTTGTCTCAATGAATATTTTCAAAACATCAAACTTTTTACAGTATTTGCTAATAGAATATAAAAATATTAAATGTCAAAATTGTGCATTAGCATGTGTGAAACAGTCAACTATGTCACTTAATATGAGACACAAGGAGCAGTAGCGAAAAGGTCTCATGCAAAAATAAGCAGTATGATGTGCTGAGAGTAACTGCATATTCCATACATATTGGATATAACTTGGAGAGGCTCATAAAATATTATCTAATCTAAAAGAAAAAATGGTATATTCCAATTCACTTCCCATCATTATCATTTCAGAATATAATTTTATTTGAATAGATACAAACAGAAAGAGAGAAAGGCCTGCTATGCTACCTCCCTCTCTTCATCCCCCCATTCTTGATTTTATCCTATTACAATATGAACAATTTCGGGTTTCTGTCCCATATACTTTCAAGAACTTGCTACAAAAAAATGATTTTGACACCTCTAACTAATAATGACTAACATTCTATCCCTATCCCCTTTATCAGGGAGGTTCTAGCCATTCTGAGAGTCTTGTTTTACAGCTTCAGCAAGCATGGAACTGTGTCAAGCAACAAATCTTCATATTGATGCAGAATTCCGCTCGCTGTGATCTCTTTTCTATGTAATCACAACATCTCTATGTCCTAGTCAACACCTTTATACTCGCGCAATAGGAGAAAAAGGTGGGTTTGGCACATAGGATCTAGGAATTCCTTTTGGAGTCTTGCACACAGCCTTCTTCTTGGTTGTGATCGATTTGAAAAAAGACTCTACATCCTCCTCAAGAAGCATTTTCAATGAATTGCATTGAGATAACTGTGGGGTTTTCTCGTTCCTTGGACCACTGGAGGTAGATGTTCCATGCAAAATGGCAACACAGATGGAGAATGCTTGTAATGTGGATAATTGTGCATGAAAATCAACAGCATAATGCCCCTCTTCAACCATTTTCATGCTGAAAGTTGGACTACTTTCCTTTGCTCCCTGTGCACAAAAAAATCAGATAAGTATCGTCTAAAAACAATAACAATCTCATACTTGCTGCAATATTGAAGAAAATAGAGAGAGATGCTTCTGTTCAAAAGACTATATAGATGCATGTCTCATTAAAATAATGCATTGTCCAATCCTGCACTCAATATATTAATCATACCAGTTATTACAATCTTTCTATTCACGAAACGAAGTGCACAACTCCAAATGAGTTGATAAGCAAATGATTCCTGTCATACAATGTGAATCATGAATGACTTTGAATTGTATGATTCATGCTGAATCAACTCAATTCGTATTACCAATATGAATTACGCGATTCAGTTATTTGCTTTTTTTCTTTTCTCTAACCAGTTCTCATCAGTTATATTGAAAAGTCCAGGGGCGCTACTATCTGGAACACAACCATCTTCTAATGGTCACAATGAATGGCTCCAAAAAAAATATGATCGCATTTCGGAAAGGGAATGCAAATGTGCATGGAGATGCACGTGTCTTCTAATTAACTCAAAATTATTATACTATAGTGTTTTATCTATGAAGTCCCTTCAAGAAAAAGTTTCTGTCAAAATCAAGTTGTACCTGAACAAAAAGTTCCAGTGGTTGATATTCCTCTATAAGTGAGTGATCTTCAGAAAATTGAATACTAGGATTGCCTAAAAGTACAAGGGGACAGGCCATGTCCCAGCCACCACAGTCACAACCTCCGCCATGTCTCAATCGATCAAGTAACGATGAGGGACCCTGGCATTCAGCGTTGGGCAAACCATGGAAGCCAGTCGGTATTACCACCTTCAACTGTTCCTGAACTTTTCTGTCATGAAGACTCTTTCTACTCTGATCAACTACTGCACAAAGATTGCTTTTGTTGGAATATTCTTTATCACATAATCTATCTCCTCTCTTGTACTTTAAGCTTTCTCTCTTAGAAAATGGAATTTCCAAGACAATGGCAGCAACTTCAAGGTTTGAATAAGACTCAGTAGGCAACAAAGGAAAAAACTTTGAGTCACCAGATTCTTGAAGTTTGTTTTTGATTGCAAGGTTCTCTTCAACCATCTCAAAAGTTTCTTCCATGGATCCAACACGGGAAGTTTTTCGAGTTTTAAAAGAACCTTGTTCACAAAATGACTTTTTTTCAGACGAAATGCTATGTCTTGAGTGTGAAAGATCATACAAAACAAATTCTGTCATCATAGAGTTGTCAAGTACGTCTTTTATTTCGGAACATAAATTACTGGAAACTAGCATCTTTGCTACTATTGAGGAATCTTTGTCAAAATCATGAGATTCCAACCCAGTGGCATTGCTCTTCTTTTTATTATCAATGGAATGAAATGTATATACCCAATTGAAACCGTTACCTATTCTCCATGTCTTGGCCACAAACACATCTTCAGGACACTTCACCTTGAACTCAAAAAAAGGCATTCCTTTTTTGTTTTCGAACTTGAGATTACCGTGCAGGTGAACCGGCGAAGAGGCTATACCTGAATACTTGATTTCTCTGTTGATAAACTCGGAAATAATGTCAGAGTGTTTTCCAGTGTTAGATAAGTCATTTAGAAAATACTTCTGATAAGCCCTGTTGCTTATAATGCTTGCTGTCTCATTTGATTTTACCTCATCATTAGTTTCTGCAATATGACTCAGTGGACTTCTCAAAGATTTCGACTTTATGAAATGATTCATCCTTTTCCTGACCGGTGTGGATCGCACTTTTGATGAGCAATCACTTTCCAAAGAAGGAGATAGCATGTGAGAGGTTTCTACCTTAGCAGAGAGTGACTTCTGCAGTGAGTGAACTTTGTCCTTCTCAAGAACAAAATTGCCATTCATTATAGACTTGGAAACTTTACCACTTCTAGACTTTAAATTTATGGAACCTCTCTCTTCTAATGTAGTAGATTTTTTATTCTTAACATCTAAGTCCATGCAAATTTCAAAAAATTCATTTGAATTGTCCGGCTCATGGAAAGCCGAAGACCTGGAACCGCAATTTGAATACTGAGATATATCTGAAGGTCTCGGCTTGGTATCTTCATCATCTGAACCACATAAAGAATCAACTATGCTACTTGAGAAAGAGATGTTACTACTCTTCCTCGAAAATTCTATCTTTTTCCTTCCCCCCATTTTCTCTGTGTTTTTAACTTCCTCTGAACTCTGATACATGGAAACCCTCCTTGTTTCTATATTATTATTACCTTCCAATGCATGAGATCTAGAGAGACGGCTCTTACATGAAGAACTTCGGAATCGAGCGAATTTAATCTCTGCAAAGTCCTCCTTCATGGTAAAAACCTCATCTTTCCCTGTGGATTTTCCTTTTTTAGATCTCTTCTTAACATTCACACAATATTGCTGAGGTGGAAGAACAGTATTGGGACTTAGACCTTCTGAAGATTTGCCACTGAGATTCAACTCCAACTCTTTCCCCATTGATGAATCCAAATTAAGGCCTGCAACACCATTACATAAACAAAACAAAACAAAGAAATGCACATAAATTAGTTTATGACAAAATGTTAGTAACTATTATTATCTAACAAAATTTATATATATAAAAAAATTTGGCCATAATAATCACAATTGCATTTGCTAGTAGGAGATGATACCTGCATTGCAGAACAATTATCTAAACATTCACCTAAAACATGTAATTTTGAAATGGCACTTATGACCTTTCAAGCAACTATTATTGTAAAAGAAGTTTTATTAGAGCCCTAAAAAATTGTACTTAGAGACAGATTAGAAAAAGAGAAAAAAAGAAGCTAAAAAATAACACATTTGATCCAATAAATTATATGCAAAAGGAAAAGAAGAATTGAAAGAATGTTGTATGATCTGTATACAATGCCCAAATGTGATTTGAGTAAAGTGACATCACTAAGTGATATTTTAATTAAAATAAAATAATAAAGTACACTAAACTATGATTTTGATACCAAACCAAAACAGTGAAAAATGCAGAAAAGAAGAAAAAGGAAAAGGACGTACTGGATTAGATCTTGAAGAAGCAAGGTGAAGAAAAAGAGAAACCCAACAAGTAACTTCAATGGAATGTCATAAATTTCCAAACTTGAGCATAAAGACTGCATGAAAATGACCTATGAAACCAACCAATTTGAGTAAAGAGTCATGTACTTGCACATGTGTAAAAATCTCAATCCAAAATAAGCCACAAAAAGCAGTGTAGTGAAGTGAAACCGACACACAAACAAGTTCAGTTCAATCTCCACTACAGAAGAAGCAGTAAATGGTTCCAAAAAGTGATGTTAGAAACAGAAGTTACATAATGCAAGAGAGAGACAACAAGTTTTGACACTATAGTCATGCTCATGCACATAAATGTCCCTACTTAATCATGTCATGTTCTTCAAACATCATCATAATCAATATCATGCTGGTTTTTTCTTTATTTGCTTTTTTATTTATTTAATTTGAGTCACATTCAGTACCAGTCAGCATGAGACCAGCGATCTAAGCAAAGCAAGTGAGCAACCCAAGAAAGAATCAAGAGAAAAAAGAGACGGTGCTCTTTATGAAATGACAACTAAAACCTTAGAGGTGCAACATTTGATTGTGTTACTTTGGGGACAATGGAAGGGTAATTGTGGAATTTCAGTTATGCAATGGCTCCACTGAAACAGTGTCACTGCTTGTTTGTTTGAGTAAAAAAAAAAAGTTGTTTTGGGGAAACAAATTATTATCTTATTATATGGTTTTGGGAAGGGCGGATATATGACATAATAATTTATTAAAAACGGAATCCCACAATTAATTTACAATAAAATATTTATAGTAATAATTTATTTAAACACCATAATCAGTTTTGTCGAATTCAGAATCAGATCTGAAGAGTGCTGCTTTGGTGAATTTTATTGACAAGTTTGCCCTTATGGTAGTCCCCAATCAGACAAAGGAAGTTAGAAATTGTATTTCTTTTACATCAAAATATATGATTTTTTTTGTCGGTCAGGGTTTGAACCCCGGACCTTACTACCAACTAAACTAAGCTCATGAAAACATCAAAATATATGATATATTGATATATCTCTATCTCTGCAATTTTTTAATTAACTATTTTTTTTAAGTAACCTAATGACTAAATATATTTACCTATTAATAAATGAGATATTCAAAATTCAAAACTATATATACAATGAAGGACAACTCGGTTGTTAAAAACTATAAAAAAAATATATAAAAAAAAATTGAGTATTTGAGATCAAGTCGGACTTATCCAAAGAGATGTTTTGACCTAGTCAGATGGAAGTGCTCTTTTGGTATTTGGATAGCAGGTAGGTAGATGTAAGCAGATAAAAGACAAGGAGAAAAGTAATGATTTTAAGGTCAAAGCGTCAAACTCAACCGAAGATATTGCATTGCATTTGCATGTTGAATGGATTGGAGAGATTCGAGGGACAGCATGGGACACCAAAATTCAAAGTTCAACAACCACTATGGGCTATGGCATATTGGCATTGGCTCACATCAAACCCACGGAATCTCAATCTTAGACCCACGCACTCTACGTATACACCCTTCACTTTACCATCAATATATGCAATGTAATGCTACCGCTCAATCTTATTCTTCTTAATTTCTCTCTATTAGTATTTGATTAAATTTATTTTACTTTCTGTAACACAATAAATCCATAATTTAATAACTTATTTGCTAATTCTGTTAACATCTCTTCAACAATATTTTAATTTATTTCTTATATTTCACAAACAAACAAAAAATGCATTGAACCTGATTACCTGAAACAAGAACATCAAACCTCCAACACCAGCCTTTAGCAGGGAAGCTAGGCATCAAAGTAACATTCTATGTTTAGTGATATATATTCTTGTCGTCAGATTAAGACTAAAAAAGTTTAACACCTAGTATAAGTTAGCATTAGTTTTCGCAAATTCCAACTAGAAGAGAGCTAACTATACAGAAAACTTTGCTACTAGTATCATGAAAACAAAAATGACAACCAAAAGACGGAATATTCCTCCTAGTAAGCACGTCTTGAAGCTTTGATGTTTTCATCTTTCCTAGACTTTCTCAATGGTTTCTGGATACAGGCGGCATAAAGAAGTCATAATCGTCGGATTCATGAGTACCCACTAGCTTCTTCTTCTTCTCAGCATCTTCAAATTTTGCAGTGACCCATGAGGCTGTGCCTGCATTTCTTTTTGAATCTGATGCATCTAATGTCAGCACAGACACCGCATCACAAGAGGCAGACCAAGAATGACCACAGATGATACATTCTAGCTGAACAAGCAGAGCAACAGTCAAAACCCGGGTCATTAAAAGTGCATTAGATGAGTTTTTAAATTTTAATTAAATATCAGTAAAGCATTAAGGTGCAAACCATATATCGGTCAGCAAGTCCTGCGCGAATAATATCCCTTACACCCACTTTACGCTCTGTGCAAAGTTTGCAACCAGCATCTGTCATCTGTTTCACAGAAGAAAAGCTAACAGTTAGTCGATAATATTCACACAATTTAATAGGTAATATAAGATTATTGGAGTGGAGCAAAAAGTGACCTGCATGTGTTGTTGTTCATCAGGCTCATTCTTGGGTAATTCCTCAGCAGTCAAACCTTCCTGGAGTCCAAATATTTAGTAAACAACCACGGAATCAACAGCCTGATTAATCTTTCAAAAGTTACATGAAGCTATATGCATCAGTTAAAAACCAAACAGCATAGGAGGCTTTCGAAAACATCTAGCATTTTTGCGGTACACAAGTAGTTTTCTGAAAGTGCATTCTGAGATATTTATCTGACATGTGAATCATTTTAAGATGTACCAACAATTCCTTTACTACTTCTAGCCAACACTTGGAAGGCAAGGAACGACAAAATCTTCAGTTTTAAAGCATCTAAAGTGCCGGAGGTTGTAGATGCGATAAAAAGTTTGACTTGGAGTTTGTTTTTGGGGAAGAATTCAGGTCCACCTTGCCTCTTTTACGAATGGTTTAAACTACCATCACATTGTATGCTTAGGTAATTTGATGGTGTTTGTTTAGTTAGTTAGATTTTTTTGGGAGGGTCGAGTACTACTTGTACTTAATAGCAATGCAGTCTATAATCAATAAAAAAAGTCTTTGCTGCTAAAAGAAAAACCTATCATGTACCAACTCCTACGCTTTTAATTGGTACAGTCTACCTTCAAAACATCATCACAGAAAATAATGACCACATATGCCAAAGATATGGATTATAGTATTTTTATCATCAATTGATCACATATGGCCACCAAATTATTAGTCCAATAATTTGTTGGCCCTATGTGATCAATTAACCCAAGGAGGATGCCTAAATGAAAATACAAGAAAAACAAATCATTGGGTCCAATGCAGGGTGGTCTGTGGTCACCATTGCTAAAGAACATATGACAAGAGTTTTTAGATCTTTCACTAGGATCTGATTAGAAGTTAAACATGTTCTTAGACCCTTTCTAACTCCCCACCCCCCAAGAAAAGGTTGGAACGTTCAAGCATAATACCAAATTTTCTCAGGACATATGTTCAGTGCTGTCAATAAAATCCAAGCAAAATAATACTCTTTTATTTTACTAGCATTTAAAATATGTTAAAATAGATAAAATATGTTGAAAATTATAAAAGTTGAACCAGCTGTATTGACTGAACAAAATAATTACAAGAAGCTATCAGATTAGAAATTAATAGTGTAAAATTTACATGGAAACAATATCATGTGAGCAGAAAACTTTAGAGTTCCAAATGAAGAAAAAAAAGGCTGAAAAGATATAATTCATCAAATACCTTCAACTCCGTAGGTGTCATATTCAATATTTTTGAAGGTTCTAGCTCTCCATTTAATAAACGCCGTAACAGAAATGCATTGTTCTGCAAAATAAGGTCAGAAATAATAAATATAAGCAATCCCGTCATAACTTGCGAAATTTGTCTTAGTAAAAATAAGTTAACCAAGAACAAATTGCAAGGCCAGAAGAACCAGCCCCTCAAAACCTTAATTCTATCCTAATATGACAACTTTGGATAACACAGTAGATGATGTAGATAAAGGCAAAAAAAACAACACATTGTTTGGGTAACAGAAATGCACTGTTCTGCAAAATAAAGTCAGAAAAATAAAATTATAGGCAAATCACCGAACTGTGAAATTTGGTCTTCATAAAAATAAGCTAACTAAAGAACAATCTGCAAAGCCACAAGAACCACACCCTTAAAACCTTAATACTGCCTAGTATTCATCTGAAAACTTTGGATAACACCATAGATGATGTGGGTCATGGCTAAAAAAACCAACACATTTTTTGTACCCAATACTGAACTTTAAGTTGACCACATCATTCCGAATGCTCAAATTTTACTCAACTTACCCCCTGTTTGAAGCTCAGAAAACTTTACAACACAAACAAGCACAAATACAATAAAACAAACTATAGCACATATTCACCTATCGCAAATATGAAATGTTATTATTTACAACCGAAATATAAAGGAAAGTAATTCCTACAATAGAAATAGAAAGGAAGAAAAAAATCAAAAATCCATCAGAAGTCACATGACCTATACGTAACCAAGTTAAAAATGACACCATTTTATTAGACATTTGATATCCTGGTCGTTAAAAATAATAAGTAATATAATCAAAAATGTATTCAACTACGAGAAAAAAGAAGTCCCACTGTCCCACCTTATACAAAATAAAATGTAGCAGTGGCAAGTGATTTTTTATCTCTAAAGTTTCAAGGACATTGCTCATAAACATTTAAGGTTAACGATCCATATTAAAAAGGTAACTCCCAACCTTGAGATTAAATGCTAACTGTCGTAGCTTTTGTCTGTACTTCTGATAATCTGATGAAAATGCATCATGCGAAGCTTTCTCCACAGCAACTACAGCTGGAACAGCAACATCTGGCCAGACAAAAGGCTTGGAATTCTGTAGAGTGAAAAATGGTAAATGCATTATAACCCTCAAGGAAAAGGAAAGCAAATAGAAGATCATGAGAATATAAATAAACCCACACAAAATATCACAAACACAATTGGGTACTTCAACAAGTACCTTCAGAACTTTGCCTTTACATTCATTTGCGATTTCTAAACTTTTGCTATTTCCTCCATTGTTGATAGCATCAGAATTGTCACTCCCTTTGTCTTTTTTCTTCATGTTGTCATCGGTATCAAACAAGTATTGAACATTCTGAAGGAGCGTCTCCAAACATTTGTCACGATGGGCATCTCCTGTTAGTGCGTTAAATTTCACTAATATGCGATAATGCTCTGAGGTATTAGCTACACGATTCCCTGGTATTTCAGGTTCCAGAGATTGGACACTCTTTCGAGATGCTTCCTTCTCCTTTGATAAATCAAGAGATGAAATACTCTTTTTCTTGAAGTCTCTTTTATTTTTCATCAGATCTTCCTGACCAGCAGGAGCTTCATCAGTCTCAATGTCAGGTAGTTCACCCAAACGTTGAATGGTTTTCTGAACAAGCTCATCAATTTCTTTTTGTTTATCATCCTTGTAGTCCTTATCAGTTAGATTCCACAATTTCATTGTTTCTATGTCATACACTTTCTGCACCACGAACCCGGGATGCTGCTTACGATTTGGAAGTTGTTTGTGTATGGGAACAAAATGCACCACACATGTATGCTTAACAGATTCTGCAGGAACATCGTCTTGGTGGAAACTATAATATAACTCTCTCGTCTCATTTGATTGCCAGGTACCACCTCCTTTTTTTTCTGCTTCATATGGACGGTAAAACCACTGCCCTGTGATCATTAAGGTTTCATTCGGGGACTGTGTAATGTCCTGACATAAAAACATCTCCGGAATCAGAAAATTGAAAAGCATAAAACTCTATGTTTCGTGAAAGAGGAAGAAATGGCACCCTCTCCGTCCCCCGCGTGAATGAGAAAAGGGGGTTACCATTTACCAAACTCAATATTATAAGTTTATAACATCAATGCAGATCGATCTACTTCACAACATATGTTGCTTTGTATAGTAACATGATAAAATTTAGAGACCTTGTTAACAAAAATTAAAAAAATGAGGACAACGCAACGTGCTAAATCCAGCATGTGCACATTCCAAGGATTGCCATGAACATAACAAAACAAAACAGGGATCTTTTACACTAATCACAAATAATCTTCTGGGTGACTTTTACTTGGTTCAAATTGAAGGTAACGTTTTTAATGATATGACAATTAATAATTGATTGATAGTGGAAAAAAAATATTCACACTTATATATATCAAAACTCATCTCTTAAACACAAAATTGTGAAAGAATTTAATTAGTACGAAGTGCAGTCTACAATTATTTTACACAAGCATCCAATAATGAGTTGTCAAGTCAATTAATGAATATGACAATTCACGTGTTTTCATATTCATTAAATGACATGGCAACATATAATTAGATGTATGTGTAACATAACTTTACACTGTCAGTGTATAGTAATTAATGTATTAATCATCAACAAAGGGAATGTGACACATTTAATTCTGTTAGAATTTATTACTCACTCATTCACCAATGCATAACAGCATACCCATATGATCAGTAAATTCATCATATAATATCTAAGCAGAAATCAAGTGTGATATCATAGCATAAAAAAATGGGTTGCATGTTTAAATAGTATTTGACAAGAAATTCACCTTAATAATGGCCACATACGCCTTTTCATCTTTACCATCAGGCTCAAGAAGCACAGTATCCTCCTACAGAAAAACAATGTGACGCCAAAAAAACATCATCATCGTCATCAAATTCAAAAAAAACATAAATGAAATTCCATGCATTGCCAAGAAATATACTTACAAGTGTGTACTGGTTTCCATCAAATTCAAAGGAATGAAAATGATTGATTTTGTTTTTTCCTCTTCTGGAAACCCTAACTGGTTCGCCAATGGGTTTAGCATCTTCCAATGGCGGCTCCTCTTCCTTCTTCTCGTAAACGTAATCATCTTCATCTTCTTCTTCTTCTTGAAGTTTCATCAGCCTCTTCCTTTTGCGGTGGTGAGAAGGCGAAGGTGAACCGTAGCTGCTGATTGCTTCCATTGTTCACTTCACCGTCGTCGCACCGTCGCGTCGTCACAGTTTCAAAAAGGAAACAAAAGTACAATGCACCGTTTTATTCTTAGAGTGAGTAAGAATATGGTATGACTTGGGAACTAAGGATGTAGTATATATAGTCTCGTAAATTTTTGTTTTATACAAGTGTGCTTAATATAAATGAATTTCTGTCAAAAAAAATAAAAAGTAAGTTCATCTTATTTTTTAAAAATAATAATTAATGATTAGATTAATTGTAGTTTGTGATTATGTACAAAAAAATATATATAATTTATTATATTTCTATAATTTAAAGATTTAATTGGAGAAAATGGTAATTTATGGACAAATTGATGGTCTATTCCAATTAAATAAATAAGAAAAACTTTTATGTGGGTTAAAATATTTAATTGATATACACATTTGTTTGTGTTAACCCTTCGATTCTCATAGAAAATTGGCAATTTGAAATTCAGTTCCTATACTTTTTTTGTCAAGTAGGATGGTTGTTAGATATTCACCAATTTAAAATGAATAAGTGGGAAGTTCGGGATTCGAACTTCAACCACTGCACATATTGTGTAATGTTCATATCTACATGAATTTAGTGTAAAAGGCTTTAACACTTGCTAATTTACATGATTTAGTTTGTATATGATAAAAGTGTAAAATTGTTGACGTATTTTAAAAATTATTTTAAAAGTGGTATTTCGATTTGTTTCGATGAGAAAGGAAAGAGAGTGAAAAAGAAATTACGGAAGGAAGACCGTTGAATGAATGGATTTTTTTTTAAGGATTGTTGAATGAATGAAGAGAAAGGAAAGAGACTGAAAGAAAAAGAAAAATTAATTACGGAATGAAGACCGTTGAATGAATGATTTTTTTAAGGATCGTTGAATGAATGAAGAGAAAGGAAATAGAATGAGAGAAAAAGAAAAATTAATTACGGAAAGAAGACCGTTGAATGAATGATTTTTTTTTCAAAGGACCGTTAAATGAATGAAAGTGAATGGAAAATGAGATGATTTTTTTATTATGAGTGAAAACGCTAGAAAGTGAAAGAAAAAATACATGTAACAATAAAATGATAAAAATAACCTTGTTTAAAAAATTGAAATGCAATATGTTTTATTATTATTAAACAAATTTAATGTATTACTTAAAATGACAACAAATTATTTGCAAGTAACGGTTTAAGTTTGGGGTTGTGATGACAAGGTCATGGTTCTAAATTTGTTAGTTGTTTTTTATGCATTGTTAATAGAGTTCATATGAATTTGCTTGGTTCTAAAGCTAAAAAGGAAAGAAAATGAGGAGACAAGAGAAACAAAAATTGTGCCGCGATTTTGTACATCGGAGCACAGTTTTGTTGACTATTTCAAATCGGGATATGATTTGAGGAGCGTCGTGCCTTAAATTTGAATTTCTCTAAGAATAAGTAATATTGATGAAATGGCCAAATAGATTAGAATAGTCCCCTATGGATACAAATTTAATTATTCCTTCGATATAAATCAGTACAATTGCTCACGCAAAATATATATATAACACTTGCTAAAAGTGTATCAAAATTCATGGATTATCTATTTAACATATACCCACGAAAATATGGGATAGATACATGTATCATATTTATTTGAGAAATTCTTTTTCCACCTTATTCACTTCTCATGCGCCCTTCAAATTTAGCATTTTAGCCCCGTTTATATTTTATAATCTGAAGCGTGTTTGATGATTTTTGGATTATAACATTAGGATTGTCCTAACCTAATTTTGTCCGGATTCAACTCAATGTATTAAAATGGTCCAATTTAAAACGACATAATAATTCCTTTTGGTGATAAAAATGACATGATATAAATAGACATAATTTAAAATTGACAACCAAATGACAAAATGAGTGAGTATTAACAGGTAAAATGTAAACGTAGATTGTAACGACATCAAGAGAAATCTGAAGATGTGGTCAACCATGGAAGTCAAAAAACACATGAAAAACGTATCGAACCAGCCAACCTTGTTGACTAAGTCATCCTCCATGCTCTTGATTGGTTTTGATTATATAATTTGAAACATTGCAACAACAACAAAAATTAGATTATGTAATCTGAATCGTTCATAGACTGTGTAAAAACTTGTGCTGTGGAGGGTTTGACAAGGCATATACAGTTTTTGTGGTTCACAACACACATAAACTTCTATAAATCGGTGTATTTGGTTCGTTTGTAAACCACATCACAAAACTTACAAACAATTATTTGGTAGATATGAACACCAAGTTAGCTACTATTTAATACAACGGGGAGAAACTGATGAATTTAGGGTCCGTGTTGATGTCACATTATCTGACTTGAAGGATCGGTTAGAACAAATTAATTGTCGACTCAACTACAAAGACACGAGGAGGGTGGACAGTGTTGAGTATTGTTGTCCATCAACTGACTCGGTTGGAAGCGTCTAGTTCACCAAAATAAAGCTAAAAAACAACGACATGAAAACTACATTCTCTATCAATGGTCTATACAGCTTAAAGGGACCGATCGAGTTAGACGCTTCCTTAGTAAAAAAAAATCATGATATTAAAAAAACTTTGATTTGACTTAGGACTAATCATTAGCTATATAAATTGATATGATAAAGGACTTCGTTTTGTTGATCTGTATACTTATTTGCCTGTTAATTATGTTGTTTTAATCCATCAAGTTCATGAATGATTAGATTAAATTATAGCTTATGATTATGTACCAACAAATAATAGTACTCCGTCTCTAAATTATAATCGTTTAAGGTTTGTGCACGATTATTAAGGAAATGATTAATTGTGTTGATTTTAATGATAAAATTAATATCATTTACTAAAATACTCTTATTAATTGTAGTTAGTGGAGTAGTTAAGTTAGATTAAATTCAATAAATAAGAGTATAATAATGGGGAAAAAATAAAAAATGTCACATTGGTATTCTAAAGTGACAATTATTTTGAGAAAAAGAAAAAATGTTAAAGAGACAATTATTGCGAAACAGAGGGAGTAATTATTTATTATATTTCTATAAATTATGGATTAAATTGGAGAAAATGGTAACAATTAAGCAAACACTCAATTCGTATGGATAAAATTAATGATTTATTTCAATTAAATAAATAAGAAAAACTCATATACAAGTTAAAATATTTAACTCATACACTTTGTTTTTTTTAACCCTCGAATTTTTAGGAGAAAGAGCCCTAGTAGTGCAGAATTCATTTCATATACACTTTTAGTGTAAAGATATTTAAGACTTGCTAATAATACATGAAATTAATCTATATTTGTTGAAAGTGTAAAATTATTTTACACATATAACCAATCATGTCAAATATATATTTGTTGAAATATTTTAAGAACTAATTTTAAAAAATTACATTATTCTTTGTTTGGATGAAAAAATAAAGTTAAAGAAAAGAGAGTGAGAGGGAAGATTATTTTATTCTTTTGATGGGAGGAAAGAATGTTGAATGAATGAAAGTGAGTGGAAGTGAGATGAATTTTTTATTAGAAGTGAAAGTGGATAGAAAGTGGATGAAAAAAAACACATGTAACACTAAAATTGTTTAAAAAATTAAGAAAAACAGTTTAAGTATTTTTTTTTTGGGTACATGTATTTTTTTTTTTATTTTAGAGGAAGTATAAGGAAAACAACCGATTACTTTTTTTTAAGGAAAAAACAACCGATTACTTGCAAATAAAACTAATTACCATAAGTTTTTGCTTTTAAAAAACGAGTTTAATTCATTTGCAGGTCCCCAAACTAATTAGAACCTTAATATCTACGGAATCAAGCATGTTTCTTCTGCAGTTCTGCTCCTCAAGTGTCTTCACTGTTCCTCTTTTCTGACGAACCAAACAAGACAAAAACATACAATTAGAATAATGAAATTGAATTTTTCCAAAAATGAAAATGAAATGGAATGGCAATGCATGAGGAGAAGGTTTAATAACAATGGAGATTATCCAAACTACGTGGGGATTTTTTTACGATTAATAAGTTTACTTGATCTTTTATTTTTAAAGAAGTTTACTTTTGTTTCTCTTGTTTATCCTCAATAACATCTAATTATTGCCTATAGAGAAATGTTAACGAGTGTCACAGAACACTTTGAACCTTAAGTATTTATGAAAATGCATGTAATCAATACATTAGAAATCGAAATATTTGACTTTTTTGAAGAATAATTACGTATTTTAAAATGTGCTCCGGGGCACTCGTTAACGAGACCAATTTATTTGTTGGTTATGATTTTGAGATAATTCATGCCTAATTTTATATGCTATATGCTGATGCTAATAATATTAACATTTATTTTAAATTTATTTTTGATATATTTTTGATATTTAAAAAAAAAAAAACATATACCTGATTGATTACCTCAATCATCAACATCACAACCCAATAACCATTATTCGCTCTTTGACTTTGAGGGAAGCTGGTAATATCCTTGTCAAGTCAACATCCATTTGTTGTCAAAAACTAGTTTCCACCGAAAAGTTATCCAAACTAGAAGATAACGAACTACACGGCATTCTGCAACTAGTACTATCATTCCAAACAAAAGTGATATCCAAAAGTTGTCCAAACTAAAAGATAACTAACTATACATAACCTACTGGTACTATCATTCCAAACAAAAGTGATATCCAAAAGATAGAATACTCCTCCTAGTCAGCACGTCTTGAAACTTCGATGTTTTCATCTTTCCTGGAAACAGGCGGCATAAAGATGTCATTGGTCTTGTCAGATTCACGGGGACTCGCCAGCTTCTTCCCAACATCAAATTTTGCAGTTGCCCATGGGGCCGTGCCTACATTTCTTTTTGAGTCTGATGCATCTAATGTTAGCACAGACACCGCATCACGAGAGGCAGACCAGGAATGACCACAAGCTATGCATTCCAGCTGAACAAGCAGAGCAAAAGTCAAACCGAAGTCATAAAAAGCACAGGAGATGAATTTGATATTTGAAATATCAGTAAAGCATTAAGGCGCAGACCATATATCGGTCAGCATATCCTGCACGGATAATATCCCTCACGCCAACTTTTTGCTCATCGCAAATTTTGCAGCGAGCATCTGTCATCTGTTTCAACAGTAGAAAAGCCAACATTCAGTAGATAATATTCACACAATTTAACAGATAACATAAAATTGTTGGGATGGAGCAAAAAGTGACCTGCATGTGTTGTGGCTCATCGGGCTCATCCTTGGATATTTCCTCAGCAGTCAAACCCTCCTGGAGTTCAAATATCCAGTAAAAACCACAGAATAACCAGATTAATCTTTCCAAAGTTACTAGAAAGAACGTGCTTTGTGAAGCTATAGCTATTTCATGATATGCTTCAGTTAAAAAAACAAACAGCACATGAGGTTTTCAAATTCAAAAACACCCCCTATCCTTTTTCTAAAGCACAAGCAGTTTTCTGAAAGTGCGTTCAGATAAACTTATCAAACACTTAAATCATTCTAAGATGTAACCCCAAAATTCATTTACTAAGTTCAATGCAGTAGAATCGACCTTCAAAACATCACAGAAAATAATGAACACATATGACAGATTTACAACTGAAGTAGCTCATTTTCAATTAATTATTGTGCTATTTTATCATCCATTAACCACATACTGCCAACGAATTACAGTACTGCTGATTTACCCGAGAATGATGCATCCATGAAAATACTACAAGAAAAACAAAACGTTAGATCCAATGCATGGTGGTCAACATTGCCAAGTAACATAAAGGTTTTTAGATGTTTTACTAGGATCTGATCTGATTAAAGGTTAAACAAGTCTTTAGACCCCTTCTAACTCCCCACCCCCAAGAAAAGGTTGGAACATTTATAATACCAAATTTTTGTCAGACGGTGTTAATGAGAGTAAGCAATAATCATGGCTGTCAATAAAATTCAAGCAGAAGTATATTCTTTTTTACTAGCATTTGAAATGAGTTAAAATAAATAAAATATGTTCAAAATTATAAAGGTCGAACCAATTGTATTGACTGAACAAAATATTTACAAGAAGCTATCAAATTAGAAATTAATAGCGTACAAAAAACAACATATGAGCAGAGAACATCAAAGTTGTAAATGCAAATTAAAAAAAACCGAAAAGATGGCATTCATTAAATACCTTCAATTCAGTAGGTGTCATGTTCAATATTTTTGAAGGTTCTAGCTCTCCATTTAATAAACGGCGTAACAGAAATGCATTGTTCTGCAAAATAAGGTCAGAAAAGATAAATATAGGCAACCCATCACAACTTGCGAAATTTGTCTTGGTAAAAATACGTTAACCAATAACAGTCTGCAAGGCCCGAAGAACCAGCCCCTCAAAACCTTAATTCTATCCTAATATGACAACTTTGGATAACACAGTAGATGATGTGAATCGAGGCAAAAAAAAACACATTGTTTGAACTCATCACTGAACTTAAAAGGCTTAGTTGACCACATCATTCTGAATGCTAGAAGTTCACTCAAATTACCCCTGTTCAAAGCTCAAAGAAAAAGTTTACAATACAAACAAGCACAGGTGTATTTAAGAAACTATAGCACATATTCACATATCAAAAATATGAAATGATATTAACTGCTGCAGAAATAGAAAAGAAAGCAATCCATACAACAGAAATAGAAAATGGTAAATCAGTAGTAATTCATCAGTATGTGACCCATGGCCATACATAACCCTCTTTAGATGGTACTATTTTATTAGACATTAATCTCCTGGTAATTATTTTATAATAATAAGTAATCTAATAAAAAAATCTATTCAACTACAACAAAAAAAGTCCCACTGTCCCACCTTATCCAAAATCAAATGTAGTGGTGACAAGTGATTATTCATCTCTTAAGTCTCAAAGACAATGCTGAAAAACATTTAAGGTTAATAATCCATATTGAAAAGTAACTTCCAACCTTGAGATTAAATACTAGCTGTCGTAACTTTTGGGTGTACTTCTGATAATCTGATGAAAATGTATGGTATAAAGCCTTCTCCAGAGCAACTACAGCTGGAACAGCAACATCTGGCCAGACAAGAGACTTGGAATTCTGTAGAGTGAAAAATGGTAAATGCTGAAGTCATTATAACCCTCAAGGAAAAGGAAAACAAATAGAAGATTATGAGAACATGAATAAACCGACACAAGAAATCACAACCACAATAGGGTACTTCAAGAAGTACCTTCGGAACTTTGTCTTTAGATTCATTTGCTATTCCTACACTTTTGTTATTGCCTTCATTGTTAATAGCATCAGAGCGGTCACCGCATTTGTCTTCTTTCTTTTTGCTCTCATCAGTGTCAAACAAGTATTGAACATTTTGAAGCAACATCGCCAAACCCTTGTCACGATGGCTATCTCCTGTTAACGCATTAAAATTCACTAATATGCGCTGATGCTCTGTGGTAATAGCTGGACAACTCCCTGGTGTTCCAGGTTTCAGAGAGTGGAGACTCTTTCGAGATGTTTCATCCTCCCTTGAAACATCAATAACTGAAATACCCTTCTTAAAGTTTCTTTTATTTTTAATAAGATCTTCCTGATCAGCAGCAGCTTCATCGGTCTTGATGTCAGGTAGTTCACCCAACCGTTGACGGGTTTTCTGAACAAGCTCATCAATTTCTTGTTGATTATTGTCTTGATAGTCCTTATCAGTTAATTTCCACAATTTCAATTCATCTGTGTCATACACCTTCTGTACCACGAACCCGGGATGTTCCTTACGATTTGGAAGTTGTTTGTGTATGGGAACAAAATGCACCACACACTTATGCATAACAGATTCTGCAGGAACCTCATCTCGGTGGAAACTATAAAACAGCTCTCTGGTGTCAATGGATTGCCAGCTACCACCTCCCTTTTTTTCTGCTTCATCTGGACGGTAAAACCACTGCCCTGTGATCATCAAGCTTCCATTTAGGGATTGTGTGATGTCCTGACAAAAAAACAACTCTGGAAATCAGAAAATGGAAAGGTGTGCGTATAACTCTACATGTTGTAAAAGAGAAGGGAATAGCACCCTATCTGTCCCCACACGTAAAGGAGAAAAGAAAGGAGAATAGCAAATGCATAATTCTATTTTATAACGTCAAAGCTGATCAATCTGCTTCACAACATATGTTGTATTTATAACAATGCGACAAAATTTGGAAACCTTGTTATCAAAAGCCAAGAAATGAGGACAACACTAAATGCCAAACCCATCATGTGCACATGCCAAGAACAAAACAGGGAAGCTAATCTAAAAAGTAATTTAATTAGCATGCATTATCAATGACAATATAAAATCTTTACACTAATCACAATGTGACAGTTTATAATTGGATTTATAGTGTAAAAAAATCTTTACCCTTACAGCATATCAACACTAATTTTACAAACATTAAACACATAAAATTGTGAAATAGAAAAATAATGTATTAGTTATCAACAAAGGGAATATATCACGTCGAGTCCATTTTTATTACTTATTCGCCAATGCAAAACAAACAGCATACCCAGATGATCACTAAATTCATAATACATAAGCACAAATAGAACTATAATGTTCCAAACCAACATATATATATCTTCAAAAAAAACAAGGCATGGTTAAATATATGTAACAAGGAATTGACCTTGATGATTGCCACATACGGCTTTTGATCTTTAACCTCGGGCACAAGAAGCACAGGGTCCTCCTGCAGAATCAATTCACACAAACAGAAAATATGAAACACATTTCGCAAACCCTAATAATGACAAGTAGTCATACAGTAGTAAACATTCAATTAAGAAGAAACTTAAATTACATGATAATATTGATTATAAGAAAAGTAATTACAAAAAAGTGAAGAGAAGATGATATACGAGTGAGTATTGGTCTCCATCGAAGTCGAATGACTGAAAATGCTTTTTTTTGCCTCTTCCTTTTCCAGAAAACCTAACGGGTTCACCAATGGGTTTAGCGTCTTCAACTGGAGATTCTTCTTCTTCTTCTTCTTCTTCTTCTTCTTCTTCTTCTTCGCTGGACTGTTCCTCTTCTTCCTCCTTCTCAGCCTCGTCACTCGGCTTCATTTTTTCTTCTTCTTTTTGGAGCTCCATTTTCCTTTTGCCGCCGAGGTTGGAAGCAGTCGACGGTGGTGCGTTGTCTTCATCGTCGTCACTGGTTGTTGCTACTAATCGTCGTCGAGTAATCATTTTTTGTTGTGAGATTCAGAGAGAGTGGAATTGGAAATGGAATTGCCACACACAGACACTGTACTAATTTTACTGCGTCAGTGTATATTTCTATTTGTATTCTATTTGATGCATCACGTTTAATGTTTTGGATTTTTGCCGGATATAGATGCACAACTGTAGCGCACCGTTTTGATTCTTCCAAATATGGTCTGAACAAATATTCTCACTAATTTTATTTAGCATGCTTCACTCCTCTATTTTATTATTCAATTGGTCTTCCTAAAAAACAAATATTAGTTATTCGTATGCAACATTAAAAAATATCTAACAGAAATTCATATTTTTTTTTAGAGGATAAGAGAAATTATATGTTCATGAGTCCTAGTTCAACTAGAAAAAAAATGTGAAATTGTTAGGTTGGATGTCGTGACCATGGTTTAAACCTTGACATCTTCACTTGATGTCTATGTTAGTTTTAATGGTTATTTATCATTTTGTTTATCTAAAATAAAATAAAAAAAGAGAAATTTATATACTCCCTTTGGTCATTTTTATACGATACAAAGTGGTCCACAAAAGTTGATGTACTTATAAAGGAGAGGGTATATATTAATGTGTGTGTAAAATGCAGAGTTAGTTTAGTTCCTAACAAAAATTAATGTCCAAATTAGTCTAACAAATTTACATTAATGACATACAAGTCCTTCGGTGAGGGAGAAAAAAACGAGATGTTGTTGTCATTTAGGGTTTTTACAGGGTATTAGAGTAACAACTCAAAGGAAGTTGAAGTCTTTCGTTTTCATTTCCTAACAACTCTGCCATTGTTTCCAAGAAAACGACTACACTTTGTACCCTCACCGCCTCCATTTCAGTTATGATGGAGGAAACATATGGAAAATTGTCGGCCTTCAGCCTGATAATGCACAAGTGAAGAAATGACATGGCTCATGAGGTGGCGGTGAAGATTAATATTCCTAACCCGAATGATTAGGTGAAGCATCTTCCTAAATTTATGGGCACTATGGTGTCCACGTCCATGTTCATGTGGAATATTACTAATACTTTTTAGAATTTGGTGGATACTCTAACGTTGAAAGAAGATAAATAAAGACCAAGACATCAAAGTGTGTGTTTGATGTAGCATATTTACGTATATCAAAAGTAAGTATTTATATATCGTCTCCTCAGGGACTAGTGCGACATCAATGATTGTTCGACATCGATTACCATTTTAAGTTGAAAGAGTAATTGGTTTGTTTGTTTGAAACCTAAATATCTACGTTATAAAAGTAAAACTTGAGATTGATAGGGCGTAAAACTTGTTAGGATTAGAGTTCCTTAATCAAGCTTCACACGTAACCTAAAGATCATGCATGGATTCTAGCTTTCCTTTGATATTACCACGTATCCCTCGTCAATATTATTCATGTCCAAATAATATGGTGACTTCAATTGCATCGTTTAATCGTCGATGTCTTGCACCATTAAACGATCCAAGAGTCGTTCCTATCATTCAATCGATGATTTCTCAATCTCTTGAATGATAGAAAAGCATTAAGATCGGATACAAAGAGTGGTTATCTAAACATCAATTCCATGTCTAGAATTTATGTTTGATAGATGATTAATCTAAACCTAGATTCAAAAGTATTTTTCAATCACAATTAAATCAAATATGAACAATAAATTGCAAGAATAATCTCAATACCAAATCAAATGCTAGAACCATACATTTATAGATCAATTGATTACATGATAAACTTAGATCAAGTACCTCTAATCCCAACAATGGAGATTTAACTTCTCATTGTCATGGGAGCCTTGCAAGAATGAATTGAAAGGAAAAGATTCAATACAACTTTGTGATTTCTCACCAAAATGGAAGAATCAAGACTTCTATCACTCTCACTCTATGAAAACCAAGCCCTATCTCTCTCTCTGAGTGTGTAAGTATAATTTTCTATCAAAATAAAAGCATGCCTTCAGAAATGATCAAGGGCTCTATTTATAAGCTTTCCCATCTGCATCAACTCGCCTCACGAGTTCTTCTTGCTCGCCAAGGCGAGCAAAGGTTTATTCCCCATTGGGTTTGTGCCACGTCATCCTAGGGAGGTTAAACCACCCTTGCTCGCCTCCCAAGTGACTTCACTCGCCATGGCGAGCAAACATATCATTCTACCTATTTTTTTCCTTTGTTAACTCGCCATGGCGAGTTGGGTGCGAGCTGGTGGCGAGCAAACATGCCTCTCTGCCTATTTTTTTTCTTTGTTAACTCGCCATGGCGAGTAGAGCTACTGGGAAGGCGAGCAAACATGTTGTTCTGCCTATTTTTGCCTTGTTGCACTTTGTTGCTTGTTTTCCATCTTTGCTCGGTGCCTTGAGTAACTTTCCTGCAAAATTAGGTAGAGTAAGATAGGTAAAATGTGAATGGATAAAATTTAATTAACTCTCGGCTTTTTCCTTGATAACTTGCAAAACAAGTTACAAAAGTGCCATAAATCTTCATTAGAATTACTACTTCTTGGCACTTATCAGTGTGCCTCTCGTCTTACCTTGTGCACACTTTACGTGACTTTCGTCGCTTGTAAAAGGGTGTCATAACCGGGAGTATATTCCATAAATATATTGAAGAATGTCAACGATGAGTTGCAAAAGAAGTTGGTCGAGGTAGGTGTGATCCCTCAAAACTAAATAAATTGAAGTATGAGAATGAGAAGTCAAGAAATGAAAAGTCTATTGCTGAGAAGACAATTAAAAACCTAAAAAGGATGCTTGAATCTGAAAGTAAATCACGTGGTAGTGCTGGAAAAGTTGTTGCTGATGTGGAGACTCAAGTTGAGGGAATAAAGCTCCAAGTCAAAGGTTTGAAATGAGTGGTACAAAAGATGAATAAGTACAATGGTTCCTTGAAGGAAGAGGTAGGTCCATGAAGAAGTTCATCGTTGACATGGAATAGGCTAACCATGACCATGACGGGGAAGGGGTTGTGAACTTTTTTTGTTGGATTTGTTAACATTTCATATTGGCAGTCCTTAAAAAGAACATTTTAATTTCGCGAAGATAGCGAAGATGTAAGCTTTTTATTTGGGGATTGTTGTCGAAGTTAAAGATGTTGATTGAACATCTAATTTCTTTGCATTAAGATGCATGTCTAGTTTTTTTTTATTAATTTATGAAAATTTGAGTTTTTTTTAAGATATTTCTGAATTTTTTGGATTTTATTTATGTGAAAAAAGTAACATAATTTTTGTTTAAAACAATTCTGTCAATAATTTCGTAAAGAGTTTTACTTACGAGTACATCTAAAGCACTCTTTAAATATTTTAAATTAAAATTATTATTCAAAAAATAAAAGGCTTAAATGCGCAATTGGTCCATTAACTTGATTTCAAGTATCAGTTTGGTCTCATAAGGATTAAAAAGGTCCGTTTAGGTCCCTTAACTTTATTTAAAGTATCAGTTTGGTCTTTTCTATTAATTTAATTCAAAAAAACGTTAAGTTTAAGGACCAAACTAATACTAATTAAATAAGGTAAGATGTCAAATTAATACTAATTAAATAAGTTAAGGGACAAAAATTTAACGTTTTTTCATTAAATTAACAGAAAGGACCAAACCGATACTTGAAATAAAGTTAAGAGATCTAAACAGACCTTTTATTACTTATGGGACCAAACCGATACTTGAAATTAAGTTAAGGGACCAATTGAGCATCTAAACCAAAATAAAAAAATTAAATTTTCAAATACATTGAATACGTAAATTTTCGTTATGTTTGTTAGCATTTCTTTTATTTTTTATTTTTTAGGGGAGCATTCCTCATTTTTAAAACACCTCCTGTACGCAAAGAAAGACATTAGCTATTCATGTGATGTTTGTGGCAACCAAGAAAACATGCGACTAATATTTGTGGACTTGGCCATTGTGCTTGATTAACATGTGTATCTATGTATGTGTTCATAATTCGCACAAGTACATTTTTGTAGTTGCCAATTTTATACTGCTACTTTTCTTTCAAAGCCGACGTTGATTGACTAGCGTAAGGGGAACGGTTCTTAATTTCAACAAATATTTTTTACAATCAGTTTCAAGTTCAACAATTAAACAAATGAATTTTGTGAGTTTTTTATTTAAAAAGTTGGTATAACAAATAACAACAAATAATTATATTGAGAAGACTATTGGAACAAGTGTGAAAATTGAAAGTTAAGAAAGACCAAACATGAGGTCTTATATTATTAGATAAAACTAATGTTGTGTTAATCGAAAGAAAAAAGGAAGTTATATAGATCACGATCATACACATTTATAACTTTATATAGTAAAGGGTGTATTTTCAAGGATGTGTTCTTGTGATACTCACTTTTGTGAACGGAATAAACACTCAGAAAAATATCCGTCTGTATATATCTTTCTCTCTCTCTATATATATATATTTAATACTCAAAAATGTTAAATTAATTAATTAATTTTAACATTAAAAGTGGATTTTTAATTTCCAAATTTCATTGTATTCAATTTTAACTATTTTGGTACCCAATTAGAAATAGGTACTTAGTCTAAAATATACTGGTACCCCAATTAAAATATTTTAATATTCGATCTAATAGGCGTGTACATGTCTCCAAGTTTCTTACACATTAGTTGCATTTTCTCCTTGTAAACAAAGAACTCGCATAATTCATTGTACACAAAAAAAAGAGTTCTATCGAGTTATCAGTAACTCATTCTCTCTCCTCCACCTTTCTACTCGACACGTTTCAGAGCCACTTCTCTCCTTTCTTTCACGTCTCTTCAGAATTAAGAGTGTTCTTAATACTATAGTCTCTTTCTAGATATAATGCCCTTTTAGAAATAAGAATGATATATTTTATCTTAGAGACAACGTGGTTGATACCTACACTACTTTTTAGCACTACCATAAAATGTCTTAAAAAGAGCGGTTTCATCGTGACCTATACCAATAATAACTTTATGATTGTTTTTTTTTTTTAAAAAATTGATTCTGAAAATTCAAAATACAATAATTTAAAAATCTAAAAACAACAGAATCATACTATCTAATTTTTTTCCGGCTTACTATTTTATTGATTGAAATTTATATAATTACATCAAATTTATGTACCCATTGTTACACGTTCAAATTATTGATAGTTGTTTACTCAAAATCAAACAATTTGATTCAAACTCAATTATTTTTGGATCTTGCTAACCAATGTCCTCAAGGTAATGGTTAAGGAAATCAAAAGTAGTATATTTACATTGAATTCAACAATGTTTTGACTTTTAAAAAATTAACTTCTTCATTTTTCATCATTTTCCAATACAATGTTTCTATTTTTATCATCTTAACAAATGCTCCAAAGGCACTCTTTAGCATTTCCTTTTCTTCTTTTTTTTCATTGTAAAATCCATGTTCACTTGACAATTTCATGTTTTGATCAAACATCCACCAATATTTCAAATTTTTAAGCTTAGAAAATTTCTCCAGTGAAAATCCAAATTTTCAAAATTGTGGGATTATAAATAGAGATTCACATCATCAAAATGTTGGATTGAACTTCAGTGTTAGAGGAGAGGGAGAAATGGCGAAAGAAAGAGAAACAAACTTATTACTATTAATTAACTTAAAAATTTAAGTGATACGGAAACAAAACTTAGAAACAATTTATTACATTTAAATATCTTAAAGTATTAATATGTAATTCAATCCAATTTTATTTTATTTTATTTTTTTATATCTAAATTAAATGATTGTACTAGACGTTGCCAGCGTGGAGAGTTAAGCGTTGCCGACTTGCCGTGTGTTTGTTCTCTCCGTCTTCTTTACCCATTTTTCCCATCTTCATTTTTAAACCACACTTTTATTTTCCTCCAAAAAAAATCAGAATCAAAATCAAACAAAAAAAACGTATCGAAAAAGCTTCTCCAATAAAGAAGAAAAAAGAGAGATTCACCATCTCTTTTTCTTTCTTCTTCAATTTTCTGATCCTCTCACTTTCACTTTCAGGTTAGTTTTTTCTTTCTTCACCTTCCAATAATTTCTTTCAATTTTTCAATTTTTTTCTATTTACACGTTGAACTATTGTGTTCGTTTTCTTTTGGTTATTTGAGTGATGGGTTTGCTTGTTTTTTTCGTGAAGGGAATTTTCTTGACGATAAAGTTGCGAATTTGTGGTTAAACTCTGCTTGTCTTTGTCGTTTTGCTTTCAAGATGGTGTCGTTTTCAAGAATCTAGTTTCTGCTCAGGAATCACGGTTTAAGTTTGATATTATTGAATCTTTCTTTAATTGGTTACTTTATTGTGAAATTGGGCTCTCCTTTTGCGGAATTCATTGCCACCCTTGAAGCTTGAAGGGTCTTTGTCATCAAAAGTTTCATTCAATTTCGTTAGTGTTAGTTGGCGCAAATTTTTTGTTAAAATGGTTGATTCAATTGCTGCAACTTCACTTCTCGGCCACCGTCCTGTTTGTGGTGGAAATTTGATTAGGGATGTATCTGTGAAGAGGAAATCTTTGAACATTTGTAGGTTACCAGCTGAGTTTCTTGGTGGAAGGGTTGTTGTTTCACTGCCTTTGACTAAATCGAAACAAGATGGGTTCTTGTCGTGTTCGTCAATTAAGGCCCTTGCTGTCGAGCTTACAAGAGAAGCATACGCTTATAGAGAAGATAAGTTGCCAAAGAAAGGTAATAGTAAGATTGATGGTGGGTTTGACCGAAAACCTGGTTTGTGGCCACCGGAGAATAGAGCAGATAAGCCTTCGCTGAGAAATCCTTTGCTTCGACAAGAGAGGATGGGATGTGGTTGGTTGGGCGCTATATTTGAGTGGGAGGGGGTTCTTATTGAAGAGAACCCTGATTTAGAGAAGCAAGCTTGGCTTGTCCTCGCTCAAGAAGAAGGAAAACCCTCTCCTCCTGGTTTTGTAATCAAGAGAATTGAAGGTATGAAAAATGAACAGGCAATTTCTGAAGTGCTGTGTTGGTCTAGGGACCGGACTGAGATGAGAAGAATGGCTAACAGAAAGGAAGAAATCTACCAAGCTTTACAAGGCGGGATATATAGTCTCATGCCTGGGTCTAAAGAGTTTGTTGGTGTTTTGATGCATTATAAGATACCGATGGCTTTGGTTTCCACACGGCCTAGAAAAGTTATTGAGTCTGCTATGGGGGAAGTTGGTATTGTAGAAAATTTCAGTGTTATTGTTGCAGCAGAGGATGTTCACAGGGGAAAGCCTGATCCAGAAATGTTTGAGTATGCAGCCCAGCTTTTGAACTTCATACCTGAGAGGTGCATTGTGTTTGGAAACTCAAATCTGACAGTGGAGGCTGCACATGATGCACGGATGAAATGTGTTGCTGTTGCTAGTAAGCATCCTGTGTATGAGCTTGGAGCTGCAGACTTGGTTGTGAGGCGTCTGGACGAGCTTTCAGTGGTTGATTTGAAGAATCTGGCAGCCGTTGAAACATCTGAATTTGGGTCTCCAGAGCCTGAGTTAGAGATGGAGTTGGAAAAAGATGATTCTGATACATCATCTGTTGACGAAAGTTTCTGGTAAATCCTATAAATGTACAGTCGATTGAACTTCATCTGATTCTTGATGATATTAGTTACAGATTAGTTACATGTGTATATGGTAACACTAAATAGAATAATGAAAAAGGTTGTCCAAAGTGGTTTTCATGAACAATGATGTTACTACTATTGTATATTTTGTTTATACATGCATGGAATTTTCAGATTTGATTTGCTTGTGTTTCCATCCGTATTATTTTGTTTATACATGCATGGAATTTTCAGTTTTGATTTGCTTGTGATTCCATCCATATGGTAAAATACAAGATACCTCAATGAAGTTAAGGTGTCATCTGTACATGTGATCCAAAAAGTTTATGCTGTGGCAATATATCCCATTGCTCTTGGAAGATAGCAGAACCGATAAATAAGGTGTTGTATCTAAAAACTGATAACTCGCGCATCAAAAGCGACTCTCTATGAAATTATTTTTCCTCTGTTATCCCCTTGGTTTTTAAAATATAGAATGCTTACTGCTATATTTGTGGGGGATTGAAGCATACTAATTACTAAGCCCAACTATTAATTTTTGAAACAAGCTCAACTATTAATTGTAATTAGGGGATAAAGGAGCTTAATGTGATGGGAATTGTGAGAATTGAGAGATCATTTGTTTGAAATGCGGCGTGGATGTTTGCTGCACATACTCTGACAGAGGGAGGGAGTTGAAGTTCAAAGGGCTAGGTGGAGGTGGCTGCGAGGAGGATGAGGTTGTCATCGCTAAAGAAGCAAGAG
>Ga0315914_1001625_pt1 | contig 33923 bp, 22 predicted proteins | sample MpolenodulesMG_FD_203920 | JGI IMG/M metagenome (GOLD analysis project Ga0315914, IMG submission 203920) | Medicago polymorpha root nodule microbial communities from Los Angeles, California, United States - elongated nodules | ecosystem: Host-associated > Plants > Roots > Nodule | place: USA...
TAAACCATCTGTAATCGATTGGGATTAGAACCCAGAAAAAATTGAAAAAAGAAAAAACATTTGTAGAAGCATGTCAAAATTAGGAGAAAAGCAATATTGAATCACGATTTTGGAACAAACAAGCTGGCGTTTTTGAAATTGAATAGGTTATATAGGAAGGAAGAAAAAAAAAAGCAGAGCAGGTGTAGAGGTTGGGAGTCGAAGGAGGTATTTGAGGAACAGATGATACGCGCGCATGATAAGCCAATGCTATCAGGTTGCTAACCCACCAAAAATTAAGGATAAAAATAACAAAGGGTGAATAGGATAAGATTAGAAATTGAATTAATTTATCCTTTCCTTTCGGTGCACCAAACAATGGATTGACTCAGGATATGATAGTTTTATCCTATCCCGTCTTCTTATCATGTGCACCAAACGGGCTGTTAGTGTTTCATAATAAAAATTCATATAGAAAAATAATTATGGAAAATAATTGCAATTTTTTATATCGCGAAATCATAAAAGCTTGCCCTTATGTTACATATTCATTGCTAGGTGATCAATTTTACAGTTTCTCAATTCTAGTTCGTTTGACACTTTCTTTCTCAGTGTGATATTTTGTTTGTAGCAAAGGAGAAAAGCAAGAGATCAAAATCAAAGAAATAACTACTCTCTCATATGGCAGGTATAAGTTGTTTGGTTGATGAACTAAGAGATATCAAAAAAGATTTAAGTAAGAAGTCACTCAAATTTTGTAAACTTATCGGTATCAGTAATTTGTTACCACAAAGTTCTGTGATTTTGGTGACTTTATTTCTATCTCTTTTATAACCAATGATCTAAAATACAATAAAGTCACCAAAATACAAAGTCATTAAGTATTTCCCTCTTCCGTAAAGAAACTACTGCCCTCGTCCAAAAACATGTCAAAGGGTCGGCTAATGACGACAAAAGAGACTAAAACATTATTTGAATTGGCTCACATTTTAACCAAAACCCATGTGCATCAATTGTCCTCTTGAGGGTGTTATTGATACTAATTATATTTACAAAACACACCCACGCAATTTTTTGGATAGAAATTCGGTGTCTTTGGTATCTTTGTTCCTATCTTTTTCTAAACCATTTATTCTCTCTCATCTAAATAGTTTATTTTAGTCATTCATCCAACATTCTCTCTCATCTAAAATGAACTAAAGGCACCCAAATCCATTTTTACAGGTAAATCAAAAAGTTTTTTTTGTAACAAATAAAAATGTTGGATTGGAATAATATAAATTAGCTCGATTCAAAGAGTATTCTTTAATACTCATTTTATACTAATACTAGTCTAAAATATGGAACATATATTTAGAATCTATTATATATAGATATAATAGATTCTAAACACCAAAGCCAAAGACACTAAAGTGCCACCCCAATTTTCTCTTAATCTAATTGTCTGCCATAAAACGGATTGTAGATGGTACATATTAACTTCTTTAATGGTGTTTCTAATTTGCATATTCCAAAGTCACAACCAAATCACTCTCTAAAGTAGTGGTTCTTGGCATATTCCTAAATCCATGATAAAATCACTTGCCCATTTTTATTATTTCTCTCTTTTTTTTGTTGGAATTTGTTTTTTTCTTCTCTTTTTGTTGAAGCAATGCAATTCTTCTAATTTGCCCAACTCCAAAGTAATATCTTCTTCTATGTATTGTAAGCCAAGTAAACATGTCATGAATACACTGCATAACTGCATCAACGTTCAATTGCTGGCACTCTTCGTTACGTAACATTGACACAACACAAATCTCATTCCGTGATTACACTTCCAAACCATAGATCTATTCATGGCAGCTGGCGAGGGGGTATCAAAATATTAAATACAATAGCAAAGTTAGGTATGGTAGTAGTTATTTATGATGTCTATTATTTCTATAAATAGGAGTTTTGTTACAAATCAATTACTTGATGAGAGCTTAATTTCACTACTTATATCCTTAATCGTGAATTTGATAAAGCAACTGCCTCAAGTTGGCAAACACAAATAGAGGGTTGTTTCATCTCAAATGTCATTGTTACATTATGAACAAAAAAACATCAAACTATTTAATTTAGTCTCTAAAAGTAAACTTGGCTAACCCACTTCCACCAACTCGATAACAAGTCAAATTTTATTTAAATACTACTACTAAAACTTGATGCAATCTACAACCCGAAAAAATCTTCAAATTGATCAACAACCAAATGACCTATAGCTATATTTTCTTTCTAGCTTTCATCCTTCAAGCCAAGACAGACACTTCACCACCTTCTTATAACCTTTACAGTCTTTTCTTCAGATTTTACTAGTATCCAGTGGGAAATTCACATTTACCATACTCTGCACAAAATTAACACTCATTAATACAAAATTTTGAATTAAAATTAAATCAATAAAAGAACAAACAGTACTACAGTTAAATAATAGAATCCAATGTAACACAAAACCCAATCTTTGACTAATTGACTCTTTTACAACTAATTTTGAACTAGTACAATTCCAATTACTCTTGTCCCTAGTAACAATTATAAAAGCATTTTCCAGCTATCAGTACAGACTATAGGACCCTACATTATACAACATGCTCCAAAAATAGTACACTCTACCCAATAAAGTTACGCCAAGTCAATTTCATAAAAGATTCCCTGTAGTAAAATTAACCCTAAAATCACGTGCATACCATATACTACAAGCTCATTTTAGCACCACAAATCTAAACTACGCTATATTACAAGAATCTAACAAAAAACAATGAGAAAAGGTGATTATAGAATACTTACTAGGCTCTTGAGTGACCACGTACGACGTACCACCAAAATAGCAACTTCCCCCAGCACGTGCCTGCTTCTGATAATAACTATTGAACGCAAATGAAGCATGTGCAACCAATGTATTAGGATCAAAACACGTGGCATTGTTTTGAATCGGACGGCAATCAGCACCACCCTCCCCACAAGCAAAATCTAAAGCATCTTGTAGCTTAGTTTTATCGGCGTAAGGATTTGCAACACACCATGTATTCCCGGTGGTACTCTTCGAAACACCACCACCACCACCGCCACCGGAAACCGGTGAAGCCGGTGACGGGTCATCATGGTAATTTTTCAAAGCCTCCACGGTTAAAGGAACATTGTAAACTTTCTTCTCATCAGGGTAAAAAAGCCCAAAGTTTCTTTCTGAAGTAGGCCCGGGCTTTTGATTTTCATTGAAAAGTGCGAATAAAAAAACGGTGAGATCTGCTTTGGGCCTAAGTGGGGTCCCTTTTGATGTCAAGATCTTACGGACGAGATTTGCGTTGTATGCAGCTGCATTCTCTACACTCGCACCCACTTCATTACCATCACCTTTTGAAGGCCAACCCGTTTCCGAAACGACAACGTTTATATCGTCGTATTTTAAACGAGATAGTGCTGCAAAAACAGCGTCGATTTGAGCGTCGAAAAGGTTCAAGTATCTCAACCCGTTACCCGCATCCACCTGACCCGGGTTTTCACGAAAAAGAGCATAGTCTAATGAGATAACATCAGCATTTGACTCATAAGCGAAAAACGGGTACACGTTAACCATGAGATAAGATCCGGTTTCACGAAGAAAATCAAGCATGGGTTTAAAAACAGGTTGAATTAACTCGGGTCGGAATGACCCGGATGAAGAAGGGTAAGAGTTACCAAGAGCAGAAAGGGCAATGGGTGAAGAAACTTTGATTTCATTATGAAGATTATGTTTTTGTAGTGATTTGTAAATGTTTTTCATGGCGGGTACGAGGTATTTCGTTGAGTTGTTTGGATCAACAAAAACTTCATTTCCAACAGCAATGGCTTCTATAATGGTGTTTGGTTGGTAAGCGACGATGTTTCTTTCGACCCATGAGAGTGCAAAAGATTGAGACTTTGCTGCTGCAAAGAGTTGTTGGTTGGGTAGATCGACAGTGAGTTTGATTTTGGAACCGGATAATGCACGTAGAACTGATGGGTCTGTGTCGTAGATTTTAACATGGGTTATACCTTGTGATTTTACGAGTTGAACTACTTTTGTTGCTGAAGGTAGGTTGTTTGCTATACGACCGTAGTTTATGCCTATGTTGCCGGCATTTGTGAGAGCAATGAGTGTGAGAAAGATGAAGATGGTGAAGAGAGTGAAGTTATGCATTGCTCTGTTTCTGTGAAGAGAAACAGAGAATTTTAGGGTTTGGAAATGGAAATGTTTGTGTTATGAAGAGAATGTGGGTTTTGTTTTGTGGAGCAAGTGGGAGTGAAGTGAGAGAGTGGGGGGGTGTGTGATTAATTGGATTGAGGGGAACGAGGAGGTGGTGGTAAGACCTGTAAGTGGGACCCACTTTGCAACAAAAAAACAGAAGGACGAGTAATAATAGGACCACACCTCGCGTTGTAAAAGACTCGGTTTGAGAGCAACTTGATTGCTGGGAATTGTGTATATTTTATGTCATGTATATCAATGATTTTGTGGAGTGGGTTGAACGTGCGAGTGTGTGATACATTTTGTGTAAATTTTTCAATCAACTAGATAACCTTCTTTTCTCTTTTTTTAGAGAGAAAATGTTAATAAAATAGAGTTATCTATATAAAACACATTGAAGTACACCATTCGATCATAATTATAAACAAAATATTACATTTTAGATTTATTCAATTAATAATGTATATGATTTTTATTATAGACTACATACATCATTTAATAAATGAATCTAAAATACGAAGTTTTGCTTATGATGTATATGTAACAAATTTAGCCCGGGAGATCAAAAATCTCAATACTTATGCATATACAAGAAGAGTTCCTCTACCACACAAGATAAGTCGTCTTCTTCTCCTCCTCTTAGTGGTGGTGGTGGGATGGCGTTAAAAGATGTGGACAACAAAATATGTTTCATTTTTTGTTTATATGTTGAATTGTTCTGTAATTTTTTAAACTGAATTTTTCAAACATTTTAATAATAAATTTAAGGACTAATACCTCTCGTACACCCATAAAGCACATATTAGATTATCCACTCTATAAGCCATCCATTTTTATAATTTGGAAATTTATTTCTCGTATATTTTCATATTGAGTTAAAGGTAAAGCTCATTTAATGTAAACATATTTCACACTGACAATCAAAAAGAACTCTATTTTGTTCACTTCATACAGTAAAATTTAAAATACACAAACATGAGTGAGGTAAAATGGCCAAAAATAACACTAATCAAACATTAGTTTATCAATTGTAAGACATGTGTCCTTAACACTCTTTATATAATAAAACCTATATTTTGTAAGTTGGTATATTAATATAAAAAATGGAATAAAGGGAGATAAGGTGTATATTTATCAAATAGAGTGCAAATAGGCTTCTCCATTTTTTGTATTGGATCCAACATTTATTTATAAATTGGTCTGCTCCAGCCCAATATACAAAGTTAGCCTATTAGTGAAACATAAGAAAGTATCCAATTGACATAATGTGAAATCAAATTCGAACTAGAACTCTAATTTTTCAAAGAGAAAAACACAAAATACGAAGAACGATGTCTTGCGCAGCTCCCATTCCAACACCTGCTTCCAATTTTAAGGAAGACAAGAAACTCGAGTTCTTCTCACACATCGAATTGAAGGTCAAAGGGCAGGTTCATTTTTCTCTTTTTTCGTGTATATCAATTTTATGTGTTGAATTTTTCGATTTATGTATTTTTGTTCTTTTTTGTTTTCATTATTGTTTTGATTCCTCGGATCAATGTGATCCTTGAAATTTATGTGTATTAAATGTTTTTGTTAGATAGAAGAGTATTGTGTTTGAGTGTGAGAATATACGTTCAAGGTTTATCATTTTTTTAATAGTTTCAGTTTTTTTGTAAGTTATAGAATTCAATGTACAATCACTTATTAGGTCAAACCCCAAGAAAAACCGGAAATTGGATAGTTATTACAAGCTCACAATTCTTTGATGTATTGGTTCATTTGCATGTGCCAATTTTTTCTGCAATTTTTTCAATTGGATTCTTTTAGGCTACAATTAGTATAATAAAAGTATTCTTAGGATAAGGATTAAAATTTGTTTTCCAAAGCAAGGGTGCAACCGAAGAGTGGTAAACAAATATTTGGGAAACAACATAAGCAGTTGGATAGACAATTCATTAACCAATTAGATTTTCTTTAGATTGTCTAAACTATTCTTAAGGTAACAATGTGGTCGTCATGAATAATTTGGAAGCCCTGTTTTGTATATTAAAGTTTATATTCTCTGTGTCTGTGTGACAATTAGGGTTCGTTTGATCTACAAAAAAAATGAAGGACATGACATGATAACTTTAGTTGTACAGTGTTGCTTTGTACAACTGTTTTAGGGACATAACAAACTTAAGGCAATGGACATGAGAAAAATTGAAATTCTTGTCACTCACTAAACCACAACACAACTTTTTGACCCACATACAAGTTGTCTAAAATACCAAAATAGCCTTTTGTCCACCAAAAATTGTATCAGACCAAAAATTATTCAATACCATAAGAATTTGTGTAGTGTTGTTTTGCCTTATGTTATGATGTTCTGTCTTGCGTTGTTTTGTCTAGTAATTATTGTTTAACAGATCAAATGCACCCTTAGTGATTCAAGTGATTTCTACCAATAAATAGCTTATTTATTTCATCTACCTTGCCCTAGTTTTGTGCCCTTCACCACCCCAACCCGCTGCCCTCTAAAAATCATGTTTATTTAATATTATTGTTATGTTACTTGACATCTTTTGCATTTGTAACATTTTTTTAAGTAACAATGGTTGACAATATGTAAACTTAAGTCTCAAAAGATCATTTCAACAATATAATATCATGTCTCTAATAGACAACACTATGTCATTTTCTTGATATGATGATTTTAAATATAATATGATAGTCATATAATTTATTTCATGTTGTATTATGTTACATCAAAGTGAGTCCAAGGTATTAGAGTAATTTTTATATGATTGTAGGATGGAAACGAAGTCTTTTTTAAAATAAAGAGAAGCACACAACTAAAGAAGTTGATGAAGACATACTGTGATCGACAATCTCTAGACATTAACTCAGTTGTTTTCTTATTTGATGGCCGCAGAATTCGGGCTGAAGAAACTCTTTATGTGGTATATTTCTCTTTACTTGACTATTTTTTACACTAGAAATATACGTAACAAAGAAAGTTATAGCACTTAATATATTATGCATAACTTTTAAGCTAAAAATGGAGCATGCCTATGAGATTGATGTCATTTTGCACCAAACTGGTGGAGCTCCATTAGTTTAGAGATATTCTGTTAGTTCTTGTGAAAACTTTAATACATCATTGAGGAGTATTTATTTGGGTGTATGTATCCTACTGATCTAAAATATGAGAATTGTGATAAACATCTTTATTGTAGACTTTGTTTGAAAAATTTGACATGTTCTTATAGAGTTTTGCGAGTGACATCCTCTATTAAATGTGGAGTATTATATCATTAGTTTGACCTTTTTGAACTTATAATTATTGTAGCAAATTTTTATGTATTAATATTAGAAAGTCGATATAATAAAATTTTGAGAACTCATGATTATTTTTGAAATATCAATATCAATGTAGTGTTACATTAAATAGTTTTTATTTTATACGTAAAACATCGTTAGATATTTGGACCACACTTGTTGCGGATTTTATGTGTTTACATCTGCGTATGCAAATTTTTATGTACTGATATGAGAATGCCGGTATAATAAAATTTTAAAAACTCATGACTTTTTTCAAAATATCAATATTGGTGTAGTGATTCTATTAAATACTTTTTTATTTTTTAGGCATAACATCGTTAACTATTTGTACCGTACCACATTCATTGAAGATTTTATATGCTTATATGTGCAAAAGCAAATTTTTATGCATCGATATAAAAAAGTTGATATTATTATTTTATTTGGATATGATAAAATTTTGAATTACGTATGATTATCTACTAAACAACAAGAGAATAAGAGCATTTGGATGGATAACTAGCAAAGAGAATAAAACAAAAACACATGGTTTTATGAATTACTCCAATGGGAGCACTGTAATTGGCCGAAGGGAAAAGTGTAATAAGCACAAAAGAAGAGGCCAACATGCAACAAAATGTGGGTGAATGGAAAATAAGAAAGGCTTTGACCCGAGAGATAGAAGGAACCGGAAATTTGGTATTTATTTTAAGGGTTTTTAAATCAATTGTTCTTAACACCTTTTATATATTGTTAATGTATTTTGTAGAAAAAAATTGTTAAGGTATGAATTGATCTCATATAACAATTGATTACTAATCCTAATTGTTAAATTTGATTTAATATATTGTTCAACCTAATATATCACTTCAAGATATTGAAGTGTTAGGTTGTGACTTTAGAAATTAACGTTTATAAAGGTAACTTTAAGTTTGAGCAATGCTTCATTTAATCCATTTAAGTCATGGATGCACGACATGTGGCAAAATAATATTCAAGGTTTGAGATTTAAACTTAACAAACAATTATTTGTTTGATAAAATAATAAGGGTCTTATTAACCAATGCCCCGGCCAATGCCCCCGGGGCATTGGTTAAGGAAGGCAAAAGAGAAAATTTTAACTCAAATATGACACTTTTTAAGTTTTTAATGCATTGACTACACAACTTTCAATGCAAATACTACCATATTTGATTCCTTAACCCATGCCCCGGGAGCACCGTTTAACATTTCCCAAATAGTAATAGTGATAAATCAGAATCCTCTTCCTTGCATCACAGTTTGTTGCTGTCAATCTCCACATGTCCCTTGTGGCGTCACCCCTATCGTCCCAACCTCATCTCGCCGTCGTTGACACAAACCAATCCAGCATCACTCTTCTCATCTTCTACACCCGTCAAAATTAGAACAAAACGTTGATCGAATTCGAGAAGAAAAAACAAACAACACGATCAGATCTAAATTTTACACTAATCTCAATTCTTCAATCTCAGTCATTGCTCAAATTTACAACTACATCATTATTAATTTTCACCAATCTTAATTTCCCCAAACATTTGATTTAGATTATAGTGTGTGAATTCAAATGGGTTTGGCTTGTTGAGTTGGAACAATTTAGCATCCATGATTTATCATCCATTGTCACCGCCGTTTAAATTGATGCATACATGAACAAATTATGAGTTCATGTATGCTCCATTAAGTCCATTTAACTCAGTTTGCAGAAATTTAGCATCCAAAAATAACATGTTCCCTCTTCTCTTTCTCTCAACCATACCCTCCCTCTTCCTTCCATCGTAACTACAAAATTCCATGAATCTATAACGTCTTTGCCATGGATGCTGAATTAGTTTTGTATTTATACCAATTAAATTAGTAAAATTGAATGTGAATTTATTGATATGAAGAATTTTTGAATATGTCATGTGAAGAATTGTTAATTTATTCATATGAAGAGTATATTCATACTCATGAAGATGTTAAAATCGATTAGATAAATCATGGATTCTAAATTTCTGCAAACTAAATTTTTTGAATTAATTGTTGCTTTATTCTAAACGGCGGTGACAATGGAAAGATGAAGCGTATTGTACAAAAAGGGGAGCAGGAGCGTGTTTTCCTTTTTTAACAAATATTAATCCTTAATTTTAATCTCAACCCTTGGATATTTGTTTGCCACACGTCGAACATCCTTGACTTAAATGACTAAATGGATCATGAGGTAAATGGAACATACCTGAACTCCATTTTTAGTTACTTGTTAAAAGTTCATCATTAGTACTTAAGTTAAATTCAAATAATTATAGATTTGATGCACATAATTTTATTTAACAATTCTGGTTCGCAAGTTTGAAATCTTAAATATGTTACCTTCAAAAAAAAAGAATTGAGTTTGATTGGATTTGTGTTATGTGAAAAAGGAAATAACCAAAATCCAGATAACAAAACCATAGTTGTGTTGATCTCTTTTTCATGATCGAGATGCATATTAGAGAGCTGCTCCAATGTTCCCCGCCACACCATTTGGTACTGATCTTTCCTATGGCTGCTTTGATGAGCTTCTTGGCCTCATATCACCCACCAATGACCATCCTATGCTTCGTCCTCTCTTTTCCTACTCCCAACATTCATATTTCCTCATTCACGTGTTGTCCTTTAATTATGTACCCCTGCTTGTTTTCCTTTTTCTTATTTCAATTCTTCCACAATTGTTCTTAGTTTAGGGAGAAAAGATAATGAGTTTTACCTTTGGATTATTTGGTTTGATGCTAGAACGAGTTGAATTTAATTTCAATTCTTTTGTACGATTGATGTGTTGAATGAGTGATTTAAATTGATAAAGTTTAGTTGAATTTTTTGATCTAAGTAGATTATGAACATTCCTCAATTTTTAAGTTAGACGGTTTTTTAATGGTGGTGGTCGGAAACCCATACTCCCATACTCCTAAGATAGTTTTATAACATTTTCTTGGTGGTGGTCGGTGTTTGAACGTGGACATTGCATATATTATGCATTGTTCCTACCAATTGAGTCAAGCTCACGAGGAGAATTTTATAATATTTTTAAGGCTTAATAGCAGTTTTCGCACCCTAACTTTCACGAAGTTGCGATTTTGACCCCCTAAGAAAAAAATTACAAAACCGCCCCTTAAGTTTTGCAACTGTAGCAGTTTTGGCCCCCCAAGGCCAATTTTTGGTAAAAAAAATAAAAAAATAACACGTGGCACCTCACTTAGGATGCCACGTCAGTGTAGACCGAGTCAAAATTGGCCTTGGAGGCCAAAACTGCCACAGATGCAAAACTTAGGGGGCAGTTTTGTAGTTTTTTTTCTTAGGGGCCAAAATTGCAACTTTGAGAAAGTTAGGGGGCTAAAACTGCTATTAAGCCTATTTTTAAAACCCTTATTCTTCTTTTTTTTCAAAATTAAACCCTCTCGATAATTTTTATTACGCAATAAAAGCGTGCACCTGAGGGCTTATCAATTTTTTGGGCGCCATTGTTAGGGACTAGTTGTTTATATTGATTTTTTTTGGATTAGACCGTTTTTCTTTCTGCTTTTTAATGTTCTATTTTTTTCTAATTTGGATGTGAATAACTTGAAGTCTTTTATAAATTTTTAACAAATTATCGGAATAGAGTTTCTTTCATCTACAAACTAAAAAAATAATCGAAAGAGTTGAACATGTCTAAAAATTGTGCTTTGAAAGATTATGCTTCTTCCAATGCCACATAACCATATTCTAGTATTGTGTGTTCAACGATATAAGCTAACAATTTTGAAATAGACCCTGATTTGGTTTGCAAATAGATGATATGAACCACCATCTATCCATTTTTCTTGAATGTTGTGATCTCATGAAAATAGATGAGGTTTCTAATGATGTCATTAGATTTAGACTTTTCCCTTTCTCACTAAGGTATGATGGTAGGTTTTGGCTATATTCTACGAATGTTCGTTCTTCGAAAATTTGGGAGGAATTAAAACGAGCCTTCCTCCCTAAATATGTCCCTCTGTCAAGAACGGCTCGATGAACAAATGAAATAATGAATTTTTCACAAAAAGATGGAGAGTTGTTAGATAAAGCTTGAAAGTATTTCAATAAAATGATTAGGTTTTTCCCTTCCTAGGGTTTGAAAAATGATTAATCATTCACACCTTCTACAATAGATTGTTTTACACAAATAAGGAGACAATGGATGCATCCACTGGCGGCCCCTTAGTGAACAAAAGCATATAAGATGTCTTCTCCCTCCTTAAAGATTTGGCGCAAAACCATTACCAATGGTCATGTAAAATCTCTCATCCTGAATGTTGTGAAAGTGACTCAAAATTGGATTTCTGGAAGTGCAATTCGGTCGCCGAATGGGATGGCACGGTGGCCGAATTTTGGTTATGTTTTTTTGGCCTTGCACGCGTAAATTATCACTGGCCGATGTATGGAGTTCGGTGGCTGAATTCTCGTGACAGCATAAAACTGAAATATATTTTTTGGGCCAGATTTGTTCCAATTTTATGGGGGTTACTTTTACTATTAATATAAGCTTTGTATCATAGTAAACCTTGAGATAGATGAGGCTGAAAGAAGGGTTTAGAAAGGAAACAACAAAACTAGGGTTTGTATAGAGTTTGTCTCTTGGCAACAAACACTAGGGTTTGAGGGTTGATTCACCTTGGGAAACACTATTAGGATTGAGTCTCTTGGTCACGGGAAGAGATAGGGGCTTTAGGTAGAATTAAGCGGGAGACTTATTCTTGTAACCCATTGATATCTCTTTTGTAAAGTTACTCATCATTATAGTGAAACGGAGCGCTGCTCTTTCCCCCATACTAGGTCAATTTGGACCGAACTGGGTAAACAGATTTCGTGTGTTCTCTCTTTCTTTTCTCTCGATTCTACTTTTGTTTTGTGATTATAATTTACATACACTTTATTTTGGTTGCTTGGCTACCACTTGCTCCACACATCAAATTTATTATTGATGTGATTTTTCATCGAATTCACAACACTGAAAATGGGGACAATTATGATTTTAATTCTTTGCATAAATTTTTCTCCCAAAGATTTAAGCTTTATCTCAAAAAATTTATAAGATGGATGAAAATAATGTTATTTCTAATCTTAGACTAAGAAATTTGGTAGTATTTTTAGTTAATTGACTTTCATTCACCCACAAGTTAAAGTTTTAATCTTGGAAGTTTACGTGAACGGTTCATAAAAAAGGTTGATGAAATTGCATATCTTTATCTTTATATATCTAAATGTTAGATAGTCTCAACATTTTGACCACTAAGCCACTAGCAGTTTTCTTGATTAATTTTGTTTCCATTAATTAATATCCAATATCAAATGCCCTTTTAGCAACCTTTACAGGGATTCGAACATGAGACCTAATGGCTTCCTTTCAACATTTTGACCACTAAGCCACTAACAATTTTCTTGATTAATTTTGTTTCCATTAATTGATATCCAATATCAAATGCCCTTTTTAACAAACCATAAATCCCTTTTTCGTTTTTCAATATCACATTATCCAAAATCCACTAACCACCTATTAATTTCTATTAGCACAACCCACACATGATTCTTTCAATTCTCGCAGAAAATTGGTGCTATAGATTGGACATTTTGGAGACCTAATATAAAGTTTATTTTTTTACAAATGGAGACATAATGTAAAGTTAATAACTTCCAATGTGGATTATATGAGTGTTATCATTATCATTTTGTAAATGAATATGAACAGGTGATAAGTGAACCTTAATGCATGACTAAATTTTTTGACAAATTGTCTACATTATTTTAAGATAGCCACTTATATCATTTCTATAAGCAATATATATATATATATATATGTCTCATTTCAAGTTAGGGAATATATATGTCTGATTTCATATTCTTTATTTTTTTTGTATGGAATATATACATCATATAGTTAGTTAATGAATCAATTTAGTTTTTTAAAACACTATTGTATTTCATTAAATGTTTCCAATAATATAATCAATTTGATACCTATACACAAAACTCTAATAAATCCGTGCATCGCACAAGTTAGAGTATAGTAGGATGGAAATATTAGAACAAGACGCCCATTTCCGCCCTGGTTCCCAAAACTTAGATGTAGTCTCTCTAAGAAGTGAAAATATTATACACCCAAGTATATTAAAGGACTCTTATAGCAACATTACTTACTAATATAAGGGTATCCCAAAAATATTTCAAGGACCTGTAAATTCTTAACAGCATCAGTTGAAATGCAATAGAGTGTCTAGGGCTAAAAATTAATTTAATTAATAAAAGTCCATTATACAATGCAACTGAGTCAGTACAAGATACTACATCAAGTTTTAACATGACACAAGAATAGAATACACTAAGTTAACGTTTTTAAAATTGTAAATTTTTTTAACGTTTTTAATAATCCTTCAACACAAAAAGTTGTCAAACCAAGAAGTCTAGAAATGATACATGTTCCAAGCATAAGAATCTGAAACATATGAGAGAGATTATATGAATCACCTGTGAGTAGATACTAAAGAGTGTAACAAGATGAACATTATAATATAAAATGTTTCAATGGAAGGCCAGAACATTAACAAATATGTCACATATGATTCCCATACATTATAGGATAACCATTGTTCAATACATTGTTGCAAACAAATCCAGCAGAACATTGTTCAATACAATTGATATTCCATTAGTAAAAAACACAAACTACAAGTTAGCCAAATAACCATAAGCACAATTACACACATACTTATAATTGATAATGATAACATAATATTCCTCAAAGATTATGAGCTTACAAGACTACTATAGGACTAGTTACTCTGTGGTTGCCATTTGTCCAAGTCAATTTCCCAAATACTGGAAAACCATGAGGAGGCATACCTATTGCCTCTAGAATTACCTGAAAGGTTTTATTTTCTCCAATTTCCTTAAAAGTCAAAGAACTTGGTTGAACATGAACCTTAAATTCTTCAAGTTGTTGAATTTCGACAACATATGTGCTAGGCGACCCAACATTTGTGACGGTACGAGTAACATTTATAAGGTTCGGTCCTCGATTATACACAGTAATTGAAGGATAATTGAGGTTTTCAATGTTGTAAAACTCAGGACAAGTGTAAGAGTTGTAATTAAAGAACTTCAATAAATTGTGACTGTGACCAAAAACACAAATGAAGTTCAAGTAATCAGTTGTACTTAGATCATAAATAAGTCCTGGATCCATTGCAAGGTTAGGCTGAATATGTCCAGAACCATATTCAAATGGAGTTGCTATCTTATCAAACGCGTCCCGAATTGGTTGGTTGGTGTTATCTAATGTGGTTGCTGCAAAAAAGAACATAGTTTTTTTTATTAAGGAAATTGAACATTTTACATAGAACAACATTTTCCTTGAAAGTGAGCAATCTTTGATTTTTCTAGATATACTGCATGTGTTATATTATGCATATTTTCTAAATTTTGTTTTTGATTTAGGTAAAAGGATAATCTGCATGGTAGATTTATTTTCATGTATGAATATTGAGATATTGATTTGCTAACATACCGGTCGTCATGATGGCAGATTTGATAGCAGCTGGGCTCCAACTAGGATGAAGTGTCTTGAGAAGACCAGCAATGCCAGCAACATGAGGACAAGACATTGAAGTTCCTTGTTGCAGATTGTAAGGAACGCGACGTGTATCTGATGGTAGATTAGATGGACTGGTGGCTAGTGAGTAAGCAGCCAATATGTTCACTCCAGGAGCAGTTATGTCAGGCTGAAACATAAAACAAAAGCATTGCATTTGCAAAATGAATGAAGGAGATCATAGACATTGAATGTAGGATTGAAAAGTTGGTGACCACTCGGGGGGATAACCGAAGTTTCACATACATTATACCGTAGATTGATACTTGAAAATCAATCAAAATATCAAAGATGACTGTTGTTGCCACTTATAAATAAAAGTTTAGGGTCCTCCACATCCTTACCGTCGAGACAGTGATCCGTCGGTGTTGGTTCGACAAAAACAAGTGAAAATGAAATATAAGTTGAGTTTTGAGGCATTAATATTCATCTTCCTTGTTTTATTATCGAATTGATGCCGATTGGGACATCGTCTCAGTTGCGAGTATGAATACTTATCTACTTCTACTTATGTGAAGTGGCATGACTCGTTAATGTTAGAGTTTTAAACGATTTTCACATATTGCACCCTCGCTGTAGACGCAACTAATTTTTTTTTTCATTACATTATGAAACAAATTTTTTGTATACCTTGAGTATTAATGGTTGCACTGCACTAGGACCCCTAGAAGAAAATCCAGCCATAATTGGAGATGGCTTTAATCCTGTATATGTTCTTGCTTCAGACATGTATGCAACCATTTTCCTGCATTATAATATAAATAAACAAAGTATTTCAATAAACAATAATTATTGAGATGATTTAAGACAGTTTAACTTTGTTTTACACCATTAATGCATAGTCTTTAAACTCGTATGAGTTTACCTGGTAATGTTTTCATCAGTACCACCTTTTCCAAACCACTCACGGTCATCGACATCCTCGTCCTCATTGGCATCCATACTTGCACCAGGTAAAGGATGAGGCTCAGCTAGAAGTAAACTTCCACTTTTTTCATCATTGATCACAAAAATTCCCACTGCTCCTGCGAGAGAAGCTTCAAAGCCTTGAGCAACGGACGTTGTTCCCTCAAGTCGAGTACAAACTAATATCTTTCCCTTTACTTTGGTAGGATCAAGTGTTCTAGGCTTGCAAAAACGACTGGAATAACACATACATATATGTAACAAAAGTTATACACATTTATAATTTATAATCTAATAACAAATATTAAAATTTCTTGAAGCAAGTTTAGGGAATTAATACTTACGCATCTTGAATTGTAGCATTAAGAAGTCTAGCATCGATAGAATGAATCATTTGATATATTTTCTTTGATGGTCCTGATGGTAAGCCTTTACTAAGACTGGCACCCTGAAATAATGTAAAATAAGTTTATGTAAAATTTAATGTGAAGAGTGTGCATAAATGCTTCTTAAACTCTCCCTATTTCTATTCATACCTTTATGTAATTTTTGTTACCAATAGAAATATGGCTAACAAATTCCCTATCAGTTGTACTAGCTGCAACAGTGAAAGACCAAGGTGCAACATTTGTAACACTCCTAGGAGAAGGTCCATCATTTCCAGCAGAACAAACAATCACAATATTCTTAGCAACAGCATGAAATGACCCAATTGAAATTCCATCAGTGAACAAAGCTTCAATATATGGACTAGAACCACCCAAAGAAGTTGAAATCACATCAACACCATCATATATAGCTTGATCAAATGCTGCTAGAATATCAGCTTCATGACATCCACCTGCATCTGTCTTTGACCAACATACTTTGTAGGATGCTACACGTGCTCTAGGGGAACCACCTTTTGCTGTACCGTTACCGTTGCCAAATATTGTTACATCAGGTGAAAAGTTACCTGCTGCTGTTGATAATGTGTGTGTGCCATGGCCAATAAAGTCACGTGCTGTGAGGTTTGAGGGATTGAGTTTTCCAAATTGTGATTCGTAGTTTTTGCTGAATATTCTTGCTCCAATTAGCTTTCTATAATTTGTCACATAACATAGGAATGTGTTAGGAATATTCTTACTTTTTATCTTTTACAACTTATACATTTTTAAAATACACATAAAAATCAAAAAACACATTATTTGACGTCAAAATTTTGATGTCAAATTTTTTTCTTATTGTGTGAATCGATTTCCTAAAGTATATTATATCTAGGTCCTTACATTTTATGTCACTCCGTCATTAAACATGTTCATCTTAAACACAAATTGGGTATGTGTTCAATGTGAGACTAAATTAAAACTAAGTGCATGTTTGGTACTGCATTTGTAAAACGGAGTTTAATGGAAATTACGGTAAAAAATCACGTTGACGTAGAAGCTAGTATTTAGAGCGTCGATATCACGACAAAAACACACCGAGAAACGTACAAACATGCTTTTATGTGTTGCAAATGGGAAACCAAACACACCTTAAGTAAAGTTATTATCACATGGTGATGTGGTAAAAAAAGATATCAAACACATATTTAGAACATGTTGCACATGAAGACTCATCTCTTGTTATTTTGAAACAACTAAGATCCTTGTGTATTGCGTAGAGGATTGATATTATTATTACATAGTTGAGATCTATTCCCAAAGTTGAAGTATTTGAATCAATATTTCACAAGAATGATATCTATAATCAAAAGTGAAATTAAGTTTTCTTTTTTAAAAAATGAAATGAACTTCATGAATAAGAAGGAATATAGTGAAATAAAGTACTGATATTTGGTACACATGATTTTCATGAAATAATGAGAAAGGGACGTGACACTAAAATAACAAAACATGTTTTAATTAGAAAAGGACAACAATTTTATTTATGAAGATAAGTTGGGATACTTTAGAGTAAGAAATAAAGGCTGGAATGAAATAACTCAAGAAAATGACCTGTTGCAGAATGTTTTATTTGATGGTGTAATTAAATGATCAATCTCACAAACCCCATTCCCAAGCCACTTTGATGGCACTGGACCATATCCAATGCCACTGAAACTTTCATGTTCCGGCCAAACGCCTGTTTCAACAACAAACATGTCAAAATCAATTTTACACGTTTATAATTAATTTTGGAATGTGGAGAGTATGATAAATAATGTGTTTTTAACTCATGATGTGCAACATATCATTGAATTGGATGCACACGTGAAATTATTTTAGTCACCAAGTTCTTCTATTTTACATCTATATGTAATATGAAATATTTACTTAATTATTTTTTTCATCAATAAAAACTAACCTGAATCTAAATTAGCCATGATTGTATCTTCACCAAATCTTGCCTTCCACCAAGCAGAATCAAGAGAAATTCCTCCATCTTTTTCCAGTCCAAGAAAGTCCCATGACCTTGTAGTGTGCAATTTATATTCTTTGCTCAAGAAAACAGAAACTACATTTGAGTTATCTGCACCAACATAGAAACATATATAAATAGTGTCAATTTGTGTCTTAAAAAATGACTCAACAAATCCATGGTAAAAAATTTCCCACAAAAAAAAAATCCATGGTAAAAAAAGTAATTATTGCTCACTTGCAATCTTTGATGCCTCTTCATCTTCAAGCAGTGCAGCAAATCCATTTATATGCTTATTGTAAGAGTACATCACTGTTTCCTTTGCCTTCTTATGGCTGTTACAAAAACACAACAATTTTATTACTACTCAACTTCTCAAGTGTCTTACAATATATAACATAAAATTAATAGACTATGTACCTTCCTAAGATTGAAACAAGTAAATCATAATGTGAATTTGTGGCTAACTCAAGATCATCAAGGGAGGGATTTGGACCATGAGAATGTCCTCCCAAGTATACAATATATGTCTACAAAAGAGAAAACAATTATGAAATATATTTAAAAGCAAAATGTGAATTCTAAGAATTTGGATACCAAGACTATAGAAGTAACTGTATGAATGAGTATAAGAAGGGATTGAGCACATGCTTGCCTTTCTAAGGGCATCAGTGTGTTCTAGCAAGAAACTGCAAAGAATGAATGATGATAGAAAAAGTTTGGTAATAGGATATGACATTGTTTTTCTTTAGGGTTTTGAAGTGTTTATAATGGGTTCTAGTGCTTATGTTTATATAACCCACTCACTGGTTTTTGGAGTTTAAATGTGATTGTCTTGCCAACTTTTCCCCTTTCCCCATAAATATTTTAGGTGCACTGCCTTCACAAATGGAGCATCCAATACACGAATTAAAATTACGTATTATGATTACAAGTTTCATTCTTAAAATTTGAAATTTCTAGTTAATCTTTGTTTAATGTTAATAGGCCAGACTTTTTTTCTTTTAATGGAAGGTAATCTTGTTCAAGACACTCATGGAAACTAAATACAAGCCAACTCTTTCACATTTGAACTTTGATATATCAAGTTGTAAGAGACTAAGGGGTCTAATTGGATTGACTTTTTTAAACTTATTTATATGCATAAAAACTTATTTATATGCATAAATTTTGTGAGATTGTATGAGAAAACTAATAAAAAAAAGGAAAAGTTCTCCAAGATGATGAACAAAATGGCACTCCTATGAAAAAATCTAAAAAAAAAAAACTCACATCTACGTGGAAACCATTTATTTATTTGGATAACACTACTAGAAAAAGCAAAATTAGCGAGGGAAAGTAATGACGGAAAAAATGAAATTCCCCACAAATTCCTTGGTCGCAAAATTTAGTGACGGAATTAGAGAGGGATTTCACGTTTTCCCTCACTAAATATCCCTCACTAATTTTTGTTATTTTAGTAGTGTAAAGTGAGAGAAAAAGTGGTACACATAGGTGATAAAGATATATTTAATTTTTTTTTTTGTCAAGTAGCCTAGTGGTTAAAGCTCACACATTTTAAATGTGAAGAAGTGGGGTGTTTGGGGTTCGAACTCCAACCCCTGCATATAATATGCAATATCCCTACCAACTCAGCTAAGAATGCTAAACAATTCAGAATCCGTTCACTATCTTGTAGTTAGCTTCAAATAGCAATACTCTTAATTTGGTTGTGGCTTTTATCATTTCTACAGTGTATTTTTACGTTCTGTCAAAATCTGTTTCAAACACACGCTACATTACATTTATTTATGCACAGTATCGAGAGGAGTACTTCATCTATAATTCAATATGACATGAATGAATTCTTGTCTTTACTCACACGAATGAGTTCATCCAAAAACATTAATGAAATGCCAGTTGGAATTAAATCCTTATAATCGAACACGAGGGAAATTTGTTTATAATAATCAGTTGTGGCTTAATTAATGATTTGGTCCTTAAGTTATTTGTTGGTTACATTTTGGTCCCATAAGTTATTAACGTTACAATTTGGTCCCTTAAGTTAGTACTTGTTAGCCAAATAAATCCTCACCGTCAATAACTTATTGTAACGTTAATAACTTATGAGACTAAAATGTAACCAACAAATAACTTAAGGGACCAAATCATTAATTAAGCCTTAGATCAACGTTAAAAAAAAAAATACTTGCATGCATAATAAATCCCACGTTGATAAAAGTAAATGCGTAAAAAGGGACAAATTTTAGTAGATGATGTTGCCACCGTTCACGGTGAACTTGTTTTGAGAAAAAAAAAACATGAAGATGTTATACTCATGAGTGAACGAAATCGGGTGGGAAAGACTTGCCCAATCTACAAAATAGATCGTGTGTATTTACTATTTTCATAATTCTTGTGAATTTTGACGAGTGAAAGACTTTTAATTTTGATATTTTTCTCTTTCACTCATAACTGGTTTGTGGGGATATATAGGTGTGTTATCCATAAAAATTCTTGAGTTTGCATGGGACATCAAGCCCAACTATATACCTTGTTTGTTGTAACACATGAATATGTTTCAGACCTTCATAAAACCACGAATATATATGTTTCAATAAAAACAGCTCTCTATAAATCTATACTGCATGTGTCATCTCCACATGGACATGGTTCCAATGCTTTTTCGTGCTTCTTATTCCCTATTAGGCCTGGAAATTATTGCCGAGAATTGGATAGATCTATCTTAATAAAAAGACTTGATCATATGCACAGAGAAACCTGAATGCATTATTGAACCATTTATGTAGATCCCCATTACATGCTGCTTTGTATACTATTGGTAGATGTTCACTTTTAATGTGTTCATTGGACCACATTATCCCTCATCAAGCACCTATACTTTCATGCATATTTAGATCTCAAAAAATAAAAACTTTAGTCCCAGCTTGGTTTTTTTGATTCGGTTCTATTTTGCAGTTCAGTTCGGTTTATGTTTGTCTGTTTGAACAGTTTCATAAGAAAATGAAATTCCATTGTCCATGCACAATCTTTCCTTTTACATTTCACTATTTTATTCTTTTTTCCTTCGACTTCAACTTCAACTTCAACGGCTTTCTCGTGCTTCTTATTCCTGTTAGGCCTCAAAATCATTGCCTAAAGTTGAATGTATCTATCTTGGTGAAAAAAAGTTGGCCCATCGAATTACGTGTAAAGATTTGATCAATTGCAACAAAAAGACTTCAATGTATTAATGAACCTTTATAAATGTCCCCTGCTAGCTTTGTACTATTGGTAGATGTTAATTTGAATGTTCTGTTCATTTGTACCACCCTTGCCATTATTAATTCCATGTTTTATCACCAATCCCCTATACTCATGCATATTTGTTTTTCTTTTTTTTTTATCAAGCTAAAAATGATATAAATGTAAGGAGCTGCCTGAACCACATACACAATCATTTCATGGAAAATACTAGAGAAAGATAAACCAATGCTATCCCTATACAAAAAGATAAAATGAAACATCTCATGACTCAAACATATTTGGGATTGCTTTTAATGAAGTAACTCATGCATATTTGTTAGCCGACACAAAAGTTATGCTTGGAAAATCATTTGATAAACGTGTTTTTTTGTATACTCTATTTGATTTGTATACTTTTTATTAGCAAGACCCTGCCACATTGCCTTTGGGTAAGCACACTCCATGTTGGACCTGGACCCCGTCCGAAACAATTATTTTTTTTCTTCTTTTAATATAATGCTTATTAATTAAAGTTATTGTAGTGCAAGACATAGATAAATGAGAGCATTCACAACTAGAAGTATAAAAGAGTCGATGCAACCAAATACTTAAAATTGAAAAATGCTATTTATTGCGAATTGGAACCTCAGAAATCCCATCGAAGAGTGTATTCCACTCGGCCATTTAATGTTGACTTCCAACTTCTCTTGAGTTCTGTTTGTGTGAGAGTTGACTCATTTCTTTAAGTCAGTCTAACTAAAAGCTTGAACATGATTTGTTAATAAGTAAATAGGAAAGTTTGTGCTTAACTTGTTTAACTCATTTATAACTTATGTTTATGTATACTTTTCTTAACATTTTAAGATAATATATTCAGTAAAGGTTTTGGATTCTCTTTACTTAAATTTCTCTCAAGTGGTTGGTGTGTTTTAATGGTGGAGATTGAAAGCGAAGAAAAATTGAAAGAATTTTCAATTGAGAGAATCCAAATATGTGCCGTAATCGCAAGTCGTTAGCGTCCGCAAGACTTGAACTTGACTCACTAATTTATCTAGTTCAATAGTATTAAACTTGAGTATGTTTATTTAACTAAACAAATGAGTTTGAATAATATTTTGCAAGTTGTACTCAAATAACTCATGAATAGTTGAAGTAACTCATTTACACTCTTAATTGCAATTGTAGGGTGGTTGATCATAGATAAGAGTACAAAAGTACTTTACTCTTCACATGTAATTTTTTTTTATTGAAAATTGATATAGTTAATTATTTTTTTTCAGAGTCGTGTGCATTATTAAACTAGAGTCAATGAGGTAAGGAGAGTAGCATGCTTTTATTCCAGCAAGAAAAATTAAAGACATGACCCTACTAAAATAAAGACTGTATAGTCATGGTACTACAACTACTACATAACTAAGCATGCAAAACTATCTTTTGTATGATTATACCTAGCCAACACCATATCAGAGGCACTCAATACGTTAAACATAATGTTCACAAAGCTTCTGTCATTTCAGTTTATTGTCATCATGTTTTTCTGTTCACTTTTATGGTTCTCTACCATCCAAGTTTATGGCATTTTCACTTTTGCTTCTCATAATGGTAGTGAAGCAATTGCTCTATTAAATTGGAAAACCAACCTTGACAACCAAAGCCAAGCATCATTATCTTCTTGGACAACCTTTTCAAGTCCTTGTAATTGGGAAGGAATTGTTTGTGATGAAACAAATTCTGTGACAGTTATTAATGTTGCAAACTTTGGACTTAAAGGTACTCTTTTCAGTCTCAACTTCTCATCTTTTCCTATGCTTCAAACTTTGGATATAAGTTACAACTTTTTTCATGGAACTATTCCACATCAAATTGGTAACTTGTCCAACATTTCTAAACTAAAAATGAGTCATAACCTTTTCAATGGTTCCATTCCTCAAGAAATAGGGAAAGTAAGAAATCTAAGTCAACTTAATATTGCAACATGTAAGCTCACTGGTTCCATACCCTCAACAATTGGAATGTTGATAAATCTCGTTGAACTTGATTTGTCAGCTAATTATCTCTCCGGTGAAATCCCATCAATAAAAAACTTGTTGAACTTAGAAAAACTTGTTCTCTACGGAAACTCTCTTTCGGGACCGATTCCTATTGAGTTAGGAACAATCTCTTCTCTTGCAACAATTAAATTGTTATACAATAAATTTTCTGGACCAATTCCATCTTCCATAGGAAACTTGACCAATTTGAGGACACTTCAGCTTAGTAAAAATCAATTTCTTGGATCAATTCCTTCCACTATTGGAAACTTGACAAAACTCATTCAATTGTCAATTTCTGAAAACAAACTTTCTGGATCTATTCCTTCTTCAATAGGAAACTTGATCAATCTAGAAAGGCTTAGTCTTTCACAAAATTATCTTTCTGGACCTATTCCTTCAACCTTTGGAAATTTGACCAAACTAACCTTTCTATTACTTTACACAAACCAGCTTAATGGTAGCATTCCAAGAACAATGAATAACATTACCAATTTGCAAAGTTTGCAACTAAGTTCAAATGATTTCATTGGTCAATTGCCACATCAGATTTGCCTTGGTGGTTCTCTTAGAAATATTTCTGCTGATAAAAATCATTTCAGTGGTTTTGTTCCAAGAAGCTTGAAGAATTGTTCAAGCCTTCTTAGACTTAACCTTGCAGAAAATATGTTAATTGGAAATATTTCAGACAATTTTGGTGTATATCCAAATTTGAGCTACATATTTTTGAGTCACAATTTTTTGTATGGCCAAATTTTGCCAAATTTGGTAAAAAGTCATGATCTAATTGGCCTAGAGATCTCAAATAACAATTTATCAGGTACTATACCTTCAGAACTAGGACAAGCACCTAAGTTACAAAGTCTTAAACTTTCTTCAAATCATCTAACCGGAAAAATTCCTAAAGAGCTTTGTTACTTGACTTCATTGTATGAACTCTCCTTGAGTAACAATAAACTTTCTGGAAACATTCCTATAGAAATAGGATCCATGCAGGGACTTCAAAAATTGAATCTTGCAGCAAATAATTTAAGTGGATCAATTCCAAAACAAATTGGAAATCTTCTCAAATTAGTTCATTTGAATTTGAGCAATAATAAGTTCATGGAAGGAATTCCCCTTGAATTTAAAAGTTTGCAATCTCTTGAGAATCTTGATATTGGTGGAAATTTGTTAAATGGAAAAATACCAGAATCACTTGGGAAATTGCAAAAGTTGAACACTTTGAACCTTTCTCACAACAATCTGTCTGGAATCATTCCATCTAATTTTGAGGATTTAAATAGCTTGATAAGTGTTGACATATCTTACAACCAATTAGAAGGTTCAATTCCAAACAATCCAGTGTTTCTTAAGGCACCATTTGAAGCACTTAGAAACAATACAGGTTTGTGTGGTATTGCATCAAGCTTGGTGCCTTGCAATGAGTTGAGCCATCATAACACAAAAAGTAAAAACATTGAACTATGTATTGCTTTGATTATTCTATTTCTTTTAGTCTTCATGGTTCGTGGCTCTATATATATTCATTTGCAAAAGGCAAGAAAGATTCAAAAGCAAGCTAGAGAAGAACAAGAACAAACTCAAGATATTTTTTCCATATGGAGTTATGATGGAAAAATGGTTTATGAAAATATCATTGAAGCAACAGAAGATTTCGATGAGAAGTATCTGATTGGTGAAGGAGGTTCTGGTTCTGTTTACAAGGCTAATTTACCTTCTGGCCAAATTGTTGCTGTTAAAAAACTTCATGCTGAAGTTGATGGTGAAATGCACAATTTCAAAGCTTTTACTAATGAGGTTAAAGCACTGACACAAATCAAACATCGTAACATTGTGAAGTTATATGGATTTTGTTCACATCCACGCCACGCTTTTGTGGTTTATGACTTCCTAGAAGGAGGGAGTTTGGATAATGTGTTAAGCAATGACACACAAGCAACAGTGTTTGTTTGGAAAAAGAGAGTGAATGTTGTTAAGGGTGTGACAAATGCTCTTTACCATATGCATCACGGTTGCTTTCCTCCTATTGTTCATCGCGACATATCAAGCAAAAATGTTCTTTTGGATTTGGATTGTGAAGCTTACATCTCAGACTTTGGAACAGCTAAGATTGTGAATCTTGATTCACAAAATTCAACTACATTTGCAGGCACTTATGGTTATGCAGCACCAGGTTAGGCCCTTCTTTTAGATCTTAGGAAATCCTACACTTGTTTGAATAATAAATATATCAAGTTAACGAATACTATTTTCTTGCAGAGCTTGCATATACTCAGGAAGTGAATGAGAAATGTGATGTGTTTAGTTTTGGAGTGTTATGTTTGGAAATAATAATGGGAAAACATCCAGGGGATCTTATTTTAACATTGTTCTCATCATCTGAAGCACCAATGGCCTATAATTTGCTTTTGAAAGATGTATTAGACACAAGACTTCCACTTCCAGAAAATTCAGTTGCTAAGGATGTGATCTTGATTGCAAAAATTGCATTTGCTTGCTTGAGTGGGAATCCACATTCCCGACCAACTATGAAACAAGTGTATAACATGTTTGTTATGTCAAAATCACCATCAATGGAGACATTCCACACCATCACACTTGGTCAACTTCTAGATTAGTGAACAATGAATTTGGTTTACTTGTGTTGCAAGCATCTTTTTTGTGTTTATGTTTTGTCATCTTTATAGGCTAGTCTTGAGGTTTTAATTACCTAAGAAAATAAGATTAATATCTTGTGTCTTGTAACTATTAAGGGTGTATTTGAGAAAACAACTTAGTTGAACACCTATTTAATGTGTTTAATAATTGGCTATCATATATTTAATGTGCTGTCAAAAAATGTTGTTATATTATTTTCATATAAATTGTGAGTTCTGAGTTGTATTCATAAGATGTCGATCATATAGAGCTTATATTAAGATAATTTTAAGACAAGTTATATAATGTCATAAAGATATTTTTATAAATTCAAAATCTACGCATATTCGCTGAGTATTAGTATCTGATGTTTTATATACAGATATTTCCCCTATTTTGGAGTAATTCGGCTTCATAAACTCACATGATGGTTCAATAAGACCTACTATATTATAGTTTATAGTACAATTTGGCGTTTGCAAAGAAAAATATTACAATTTATGAAAACAAAAACAGCTATGACAATATGTTAATTATTGGAAAAACTACTTAAATAGGAAATTTACAAAATTCAGTTGTTGAGACATATACAGCTAAAAACATAACTCATTAGTAAGTAGCAGTTATTGCAATTTGCATCTATGCCGGACCAAAATTTACATATGGCCCACAATAGCATGTGTTAGTCATGAATTCTGAAATGTGCAGCTTCAAGAAAATCTAGTTGTTATGCTTCACATCCTCATCAAGATTAAGTAGGGTGGAAGAATCTATTGAGATTGAATGGCAAAGTATATAATTCTTCATTTCTATTGTCTCCTCTAAATGTTCTAAACTTATGTACCAAGGAGCCGTAGATATCAGATTTGCTCTGTCTGTACGACAATTATGTTGTGTATGGGAAGATTTATCTCGGTAAGTGCCGCTGGCAGTCAGGATAACGGCATATATCCAAACAATTGGGACACAAATCAACACCAGAAAACGTTCAAAGACGGGGATACCTCTTAATGGTCTCACATGCTTTAGATACTGCAATATTATAACAAACCTTTTTTATGAAAAGAAATAAAAATTGATGCAACATACATGATGTGCGTTCTTATGATACTAAAGCACTTACTTGTGACAATCCAAATACCAACAACAGCATTGGTATACCAATTTCCACACAGTTTCCCAACTGAAAAGAAGATAATAAAGAAATTTGTGTAAATTTATACGCAGTACATAAAGTATGGTATATATGAAGCTCTTGTAATTTGTAAGCAAGGTGAAATAAAGAATTTTGCTAAAGAAAATGTCCAATATCTGTATGCAAATTAATCATCACTATGCACCTGTGAAGCACTAAGACAGTCAAGGACAGCCAATGTCAAACACGCTATCAATCCGAGGTGTCGGTGCTACATAGGTATAAATGTGGATTAAGCATTATCCAGAAAGATTGAAAATATACAAAGCTAGTAAAGTAAATTGATGTCACCATTTAGACAATATTTATATAAAGATTGTGATAATTGAAATAGAGATTTGAATCACACCTACCACAGGGAATCCACGTCCAAGTAACCCTAATCCAACCAATCCAACTACAGGTGCCATTCCAAGAGGACTGAAAAATCTGGTGAGAAGATCCATAAAAAAATGCCTAATTTTTCTTATCATTTAAAAATAATGTTTATTCAATCATTTTCAATTCAAAAACAAGCCATGCAATTAGTATATACCTTGAAAATATTCCCCAAACTTGGCTGAAACCCAAAATTATCTGAACACTTGATGCAACAGTTAGAGCTCCTTGTATTGCACGCATTGTATGCATAAATCTCAATAAGCCAATCACATGACAGGTTCTCTTTCAATATCCTAGTACCAAATAAGAATGTAGTTTAATTACTTTTTTAATAAAGTTTTTATACTTTATATGCTTATCCCCAATAACTTTTGTTTGCTTGTGACATCTATCCATAATCAACTCCATGTAAATTGTTTTACTCTTAATATTGAATTTCATAATCTATGTAAAGGTTTTGAAGAATTGTGACTGCTATAAAAGAGAAGTTTGATGAAGAAAAATTATTTTGAAGTGGTAGAATTTTACTATGCTAAATAAGTTTGTCTTTTTCCTTATTTTAAGTTCTATCATTTTGCTTCTAGAATGATGAGGTGTCCTTTTTGTTAGATTTCCTTTGCAATGATTGGTTGGGCCGTAACCAAGTTGCTTATATATAGTCATTGTGGCAACATATAAGGATATACCATTAATCACCAAAATAATTCTTTTTCCTCAAACTTCTCTTTTAGCACTCACAATTCTTTATCACCAAATAGTATTCTAAATCATTGTTATTCCTTATATAGATTTAGGATATTAGGGAAAGATTTCGGTAATACCCTAATTCTATATCAGAAATAGCAATGATCTGGAATACTATTCGGAATTGTAAGTACTAAAAGAGAAGTTTAAGCAAGAAGAATTATTTTGATGATTAATGGTATATCCTTATTTGTTACTCCCTCCGTCCCACAATAACTGAGTCATTTGTAGAAAAAAAGGGTCCTAAAATAATTGAGCCATTTCACTTTCCAATACAATATTAATTAACTTTTCCCTTTATAACTCTAATTAATACTACTTTCACCACTCCCAATTCAATATATTCTACTTTACATTTATGATAAAGAAGAATGCACCAATACTTGATAATGGCACTCAAAATCATTTTTTTCTCTCTTTCATTGATACATTTTTCTTAATTTGTGTGAAATGAGAAAATGGCTCAATTAAACTGGGACGGAGGGAGTACCACAATGGTTATATATAAGCAAGTTAGTTACGGGTCAACTAATCATTGTAAAGGAATTCTAACAAAAAGGACACCTCATCGTTTTAGAAGCAAAATGATAAAACTTAAAATAAGGAAAACGACAAACTTATTTAGCATAGTAAAATCTTATCACATTTTTGGAGTCACAGTGTGAACTGCAGCCATATCTAATGCATTCATCATCTGCAAATTTTGGCAACATTAATGATCAAATGTTGTAGTCACAACCACAATTTAAATCCTTGATCTATGGCATACCTAGTTTAGGGCCTAATTGGACTTGGATTAACTTATTTCAGCTTATCTACTCACATAAGCATTTATGAGAGAAATTATGGAAACAGTTTACAATGTTTATAAGCTGTTTTCAGCTTATTTCCATATATTCCCTATTATAGCATATGAAAACATTTTATAGCCTATATAAAAATAGTTTACCTTTATTTTATCTTTTCTTCAAATAAGGCTAATTTAATGAGAGATGGAAGGAGGAAACTCACTTCATGAGAGTCACTAATTCTTTGCAATGAGGAGTCATTGATTATGTAGGCAGTCTTGTGCCAAATAGCGTTTTGAGAAGTGTGTTAATGCCGGTTGCAAAGAGAAGAGTCTGTATCACACATACCTTATCACCCTGGTTATATATGAGCAACCAAATCACTAACATTTAAACTTTCAGCAATAAAATGTAAGGCAAGAACAATGGTTTTACAATAAAGAAGAAATTCAGCTTACTATTGCCAAGAAGGCTAGAAATTATGACATTATATTGTGAAATGTGGAGAAGCACATCTCATTCTCACGTCGATAAATGAAAAAAAATGATCAAGTAAAAACTAAGAACTTCAACATACACCAACTTTTTTTATATTTTAACCAGAATATTTTTTTTAATGCAACAATGTATCTGGTCCAATTTTTTAACCAGAGACATCAACTTCTTTTAACCTAAATTTATCTTATAAATAGGATCGGATGGAGTATAATATAATATATATTTTAAAATAAACTTAAAAAAAAAAAAAAAAAAACTCAACGGTCAAAAAGAACCAAAAAAAAAAATAGGAGAAAAATCCTAAAACCCAGCAACAGAAAAGTAAAAAGTCCAACTTCAAAATTATAATAACATAAAAATCTCAACTTTTAATGCTTATCACCAAAACCAAGTGAGAGCTTAATCTCACATTTCTGGGGCAATGCATTCAGAACAACCAACATACCAACCCAGAATGTTTTATAGCTCTAAAATAAGAAAAAGAAAAGTATCTTATATTCATCCATGCAATCCTTTTATCTCATAAATGGCATTGAACTCAAAGTCAAATATTAAAAAAAACTTATTTTTTTGTCACAAATAGACAAGAAATGGAATAGAGAGAGAGAGAGAGAACAATGAATAATAACAAATGAAAAATGCAACTTGAAAAGTACATGAAACAAACAACAAGTTCATATGGTGCATGGCTACATGCAAATGAGAGAGAGAGAGAGAGAGAGAGAGAGAGAGAGAGAGAGAGAGAGAGAGAGAGAGAGAGAGAGAGTACCCCAAGAAGGATTACAGCTGTTCCATAGGAAAATGGGTAATGTCTGCCATTGTAGTAGCTTCTGGAAAATGATGGCTTCAGAAAACACAAGAAGAAAAGAGAGGAAAACATAAAGAGAAAGAAATACTCAGAAGTAGAATAAGGTAAAAGTGTAGAATAGATACACATAAAGTGAACAAAAGTGTTCATATGTCTAAAACAAAATTAGGGAATAATAATAGTATTTTTTTTTAATTTCACTAATAATAATAGTAAAGCAAAATTACTTCCTCATTGTCTATTAACTTAAATTTGATCATTTTACTCCATTTTTAATTTTAGGATTTTATTTTTATGTGAGCTATGGGTCTTTAAATTTATGGTCATATTCATGCTTATATATGAATTTTAAAATTTTAAAATTTATATACAAATGGACCAAAGGATTAAAATGACGTAAAAATAAGATAAATGACGAGATTGTTAGTTGAAATTAAATTGAGACAACAAAAGTAATTTTGCTTAATAGTATTATAATAATAATTTTAAAAAGAATAAATAGGCAAATACCCCGAAATTGTAAAATCTTGCGATTACCCTCCAAAATTTGAGAAAAGGCAAAAAAAACCCATGAAATTGTTAAACGTACGAGGCTTGTTTGGTAGTATCTCTGTTGATATGGTAGAACTAGATGAAGTTGAACTCGAACTAGACGAAGTTTTGCATGGTGGGCTTGTCCTTGGAATCCATAAGTTTTTTTTTATATATATAAGCAAGGAGAGAGGACAGGCATTAAGAGGCAACATCGACATCCCAACTAAGTTGGCACCCCGAGAAACCTCCATCCTATGCCGCCAAACTCTAGAAATTTATTTAAAAAAAGGGGGAAAATAATTACAAAGGAGGGGGGACTAGGCCAAAACCCTCAAAAGAAAACAAAAAGGAAAAATAAGCAGAAATCAAACAACCAAAAAATAGATTATGGAAATCTGTAGTTAGGTAAACCACATCTATCCTAAAGAAATCAACCTTCAAATCATCCGGAAGAGATGGAAGTCAAACCGTACTCAACAAGTCTCTAACAATCCAATAGAGAAAATCCATTGATCAGTCGAATGAGGATCACCCCGAGCACGGGTTTTAGTGGGTTGCTTCTGCAAGACTTGTTGTAATTTAAGTTTCTGTTTCTGCTTCCTAGTTAGGACCAGCGTGAAATCTTCTTCAGCTGATCTTTTGTCATATTCACAAACTCTTTCCCACAAGTCTAAATTGTGTTGAATATTCTTGCTGGGATGAACTTCTTGTTGTCACTACAAGAAAAAATGTATTTTGCGACACTTCCTTTGCGACCCCTATCTCTTAACTGTTGCAAAATAGACATTTGCGACGGTTACTGCGACTGGCATCCCCAACAGTCGCAGATTTTTTTGGCTTTTTTTTTTCAAGCGCGCTTTCACTTAGTTTTTGCCCAAATATTTGGTCACTCCCACTTTCTTAATTTCAGTCTCCCTCTCACAATTTCAAAACCCTAAAACCAATTTTATTCCTCAAACTCAATTTCCCCTAATTTTGTCCCCCCCAAAAGCTTTGTTCTCATCGTTTGAAGAAACCCAATCTTTCTCAAACACTCAATCGGTTCACTCACACCCTTACCTTGTTGATAGTTCGAAAGCCGATAGTTTCACTCAATTGGTTCTCGTCAAACCCTCTTCAACCTCAATCGAAGCTTTCGCCACCTCGAAGTTTTGTTGGGTTTAGATTCCTCACTGTTCAATCTCAATCGAAGCTTTCTCCACCTCAAAGCACCGTTCAATCTCAATCGAAACCACCTCAAATCTTTGTTATGTTCCTCACCATAACTCTTCCACCTCAAAGCTTTGTTCGGTTCACTCAATCGAAGCTTTCTTTGATTCCCGACTGTTCCTTTCTCCACCTCTTCCTTTTTCCAGTTATAATTTCACTCCCAGTTCACCACTTCTTCCTTTTCAGTTATAATTTTTTTTTTGTTTATCTAAGAATTTTATTATTAAAATTTTCTGCTTTTCTGTTTATTTGAGTGTTTTTTTGTTAATTTCTTGAGTTCTTAATCCCTTGTGATTCCTTGATTTCAGATTTGCTTGCGTTATTTCAGTTTAATGCATTTCGTTTTCGCGGTTGAGTGTCACTGTCTTCCACAATTCAGATCTCTTACTGCACCTTCTTGAGGTAAACCCTCCTCTTGACACTTAGTTTTGGTTTTGATGAATTTTGAATTGAATACTTGTAATGGTAGGTTTTAGAATTGAAATTTCAATGTGCTTGTTAATGAAGACTGTGAGATGTTGTTGTTTGATACTCTGACTTTGTTAATGATTTTTTTGGTGGATTTAGTTTTGGTACTAAGTTGTTTTGATTTAGTTTTGGTTCTAAGTTAGTTCAAGGTTCGAACAATGTTTCATATTTTTTCTATTTGATTGCATAATTTGAACAAACATACATTTATGATGTATTGTGTGTTCGTGTCACTGTTGTTGTTGTTGCTTGTCACTATGTTTAGAATTCCAACTTGAAAATTTATCGATTTTGTGGAGTTGAGACTTATGATTTAATCCCTCATGGTAGTTGGCTGACCTACAATTCAATACACTAAATTTAGCTTTTAAATTTAAACTTTTAGTTGAGCTATATTTATGCAATTGAGTACTGTTTTTTACTAGAAACCTTATAGAATAGCAATTAACACCTTTTCTTTGTTTTATGCAGCATCTTTACCTAATTGAAGTTTGCTATCTTTGGTTGGTTTAATAGCTTTCCTTTTCATCAAGTACACTTGTCTCTGAAAAGGTGAGATACTAGTTCTAAATTTTAATCCATGTTATTTATTTTTTTCATAAGGTATTGTGCTGGAGTTTATGTGTCTAACGACCAATGGAATGTTGCAATGGAAATTCTGGATTTGACTTATGATCGTTGTGTTCTAGTGTGGTAATCTTATCATAATAATTTAGTTTAGATTCTGGAGTATGTATCAAACACCAGTATGCTAGACATTTTGAAGTATGTGTAATTCCTAGTTGGGTGGTGTTTTACTGTTATTATTATATTTCTTTTGTTGTGATTGCAAATATGTATTATTTGTAAAATTTTATAATTGTGGTGGTACTAATTTGTTTTCAGCTTACAATTATCTGGAAATTGACGGAGAAGCAATCAAACTCTACGACAAAGTCTGTTCCAACTCCAACTTCAAAGCAATCAAAGTCTGCGACA
>Ga0315914_1001626_pt1 | contig 33910 bp, 21 predicted proteins | sample MpolenodulesMG_FD_203920 | JGI IMG/M metagenome (GOLD analysis project Ga0315914, IMG submission 203920) | Medicago polymorpha root nodule microbial communities from Los Angeles, California, United States - elongated nodules | ecosystem: Host-associated > Plants > Roots > Nodule | place: USA...
ATTCACAAATCACAACCCAACATCATTGAACAAGAACAAATTCGGACAAAACCATAAACACCTCCACCAAAAGGTAAGTGGCGATAGTTTGTAAACCTAGAAACTGACCACCATGACAGCTCCGACGGTGGTTTTAAGAAACCATATCCAGATCGAAACTGAGAGAACATATCCTAGCTGGATTTTCAATAACTCACATTTTGTGGTGAAACACACGCACAAACAAGTTTTCAACAAACCAACAAGCACCGACATGAAGGACAATGCTGGAGGTCAAAGAACAAGAACCTACCACCACCAAGGACGGCGGCGGCACCTGGAGAAACAGAACCCCAAAATGAGTAAGACTTTGAAGAACATTGGACCTCAATTGGGGATTCTAAGTCTTCCACCTGAAAATAAATCATAAATTATTTAAGAAAACCACTATTTTATTTTATTTTATTTTCGAGAAAATATATAAGAAACAGAAATGAACAATACACAAGCAAATTTCGGTTATTATGAATCTATACGGTGACTGGATGTTACCAAAAACATAAACAATGTCAGTCTTTCCTATTACTACAACCTGTTATTATTTCAAAACATAAATAATGACAGAATCTCGTGGCATCCTACAAACAGTGTGTGGCAGTGTATCTGTATATGAACACTGGAATTGTAAAGTACTGGAATAAATTCAACACTTGTGTTCATGGCCGTGACATAAAAATGCAAGTGGAATCAAGAGTTAAGATAAGGTTGTGCTTTTATAGAAGAAGAGTTCTTTACAATTGTCTTTTTTCTGCAATTCAGTTTCAATTGGAAGATTGTCAGAGCAAGAATTTTTACAAAATGTAATTGTATATCTCTTAAACTTGCAACTCATTGTAATAACAGGCCTTTTATCTTTATGATAGTTGCATAGCAGTGTCCAGGCGAGTCTGCATATTATGTCCGTTTCGCACTAGTAGTTCACATAAAAACGGATTTGGATCCTCTCCATTGAAAATTTTCTCAATAAAAACATACCCTAGTATTTGTAGTCGCATATTATTTTTAGGTTTGTCAATGAGCTTCAATTCTAAACAATGTATTATCTTCCCAAATCAAGGACTAATTCATTTTTCTCATGTGTCCTACAGGGAATGGATTTTCCTTTGGGAGAATCATCTTCGAGCATACGACATTTTTCAAAATATTTATTACTCAAAATAGAGAATATTGATTATTTTTTACGATAAAATGTAAAAAATTTACTATAATTCTTATAAGCAATGTAAGCAATAAAATGATGATTTTTTTTTTGGTCAAGTAGTCTAGTGGATATAGCTCTCAAATTTAATTGTGGAGAAGTGAGGTGTCCGAGGTTCGAACCTCAGCCTCTGCATATAATATGCAATATCTCTACCAACTGAGTTAAACTCACGGGGATAAAATGATGATTTATTTATTATGAAATGATATTTTCTAAGATATTAAAATAGTCAAATAGTTAATTATTTCATAATAAAAAACAAAAGTATCTGCACACCACAATTTACAAACGTGGTGCAGAAGTTCTCCCAAATTACACATCTCTAGATGTTTAAATTACATCATTGTATCCCTCCCCTCCCCTGTACTCAAAATCTATTAGAAAAAACTAGTAAAAAAACATGTGAATACACATGAGTCGCGCAGCATTATGATAATTATATGAAACAGAAATAATTACATTGCAATATTGTAAATGTTTAAAGATATTAAATGAAATTTTTTAACAATAACGGAAAGACGGACACTCACATAGCTGGCTTTCCACTTTTTTTATGACAATAAAATGTTTACATGACTTTCAAATTATAACAAACTTAACAAACCATTTTTATCTATTTCAATGACATCATCAGTACAACAAATATGATATAAATTTTTATCTTTATTATAGACGCCAACAATAAACAATATTATAGAAAAATTTGTTTATTGGTCAAATTAAAATAATGAAGAATTCAGTCCAAAATCTCTTATTCTCTTTATAGATAGTATAGATAAAGTAGTGTTTTTATTACATATATATCTTTCTTTTATCTATAAATTTCGGTTAAATATATGCATCGGACCCACTGTGGATTTTATATGTTTATAGCTACATAAATAAATTTTTAATGTCCCGATATTAGAAAGTCGATATGATAAAATTTTAAAAATTCATGATTATTTTCGAAATACCAACATTAATGTATTTTTTATATCAAATATTTATTTTTATACTAAAAAAATGATTACATATTTGTTTCGATTTTATGTCCTCACAAATATCTTATCTAATGAAAAATATGTATCCCATATTTAATTTTATATATATTAGATAAAAACTGCTTTTTGGGCTCTGCTCTCTTTTTGTACCATAAAAAATTCTATTGAGTGCATTGTAATTAACTTTTCTAGTTCTACTTCTGCTGTTACGACTGACAGGTACATCAGATGGAACAATAATAATTCTACATGTGTTATTCTTAATGTGGATGATAACTCTCATGGTACTCTTGTTAGAAATGGGTTTGGTGGGGTCTTGCATAATGACACAGGTTTATTCCTTGCGGGCTTCTCCGGTTTTATTCCAGATTCAAATGAGCTTTCTGCTATCTATCACAGGCTGATCATGGCTAAAGATTTGAGTTATGCAGAACTTTGCATCAACCTTATTAATGGTCTCATTGAGAGATACCATAGCTATGCTGTTCTCATCTATGAGATAAAACAAATGCTTCACTAAACCAATGCAACGGTTTCTCACACTCTTAGAGAGGGGAACCATTGTGCAGACTACATGACAAAGCTTGGAGCTTCTTCTGATGTGGAACTTCTTCGTCATGATGTCCTCCCGACTGGTCTTGTTAATTTTCTAACTAGCGATGCAGCTGGCACTTTGTTTCTTAGGGAGTAACTAGCGTGTTTTTTTCCTTCTGTTTTGTTTTTCTATTCTTTATCATTGTAACAAAAAACAAAAACCATGTTTAGTATCACTAGGCTGAAACGCCAATGGCTAAAAGGTTGGCTTCAAAAAGGACGTTTGTAATACATGAGTGAATGAACGCACAATTCTCTTCGCAATCAATCAAGTCATGCCATCAATATAAAATTCCATATACAATAAATGATGTCAAGGTAGCATCACAAATCACAGTTCTACCAAACTATGTTACATAACATGTATGTTTAAATTTCATTTTATGGAAGTAATGGACAGATCTTTTTACAGTTGTAATTAGAGATCCAAAACTCAGTTTGAAACACAAGTACTTAACCCAATTCCATCCAGACATCACACATGAAAGCACAACCTTGATGCTCATATACCGACATAAACACGACATTGACACTAACATGTCGACACTAGTAATGGGTTAATAGGTATTTACCCCCTGTAATATAGGTCATTTTTGGTTTTTCCCCTTGTAAAATTATTTTTTTGATTTACCCCCTGTAAAAAAAATTGTTTTGATTTACCCCCAATAGGCCAAACAAAAACAAAAATTTCTTAAAAAAAAAAAAGATTGGTTAAGACCTATTAACCCTTATTTGAGAAAATAAACTAATTAAATGTATTCACATGTGTCGGTGTCATACATGACACCGACGCATGTCAGACACATATGCCACACCTTCAATAAAAAATTTCAATGCTTCAGAGCGTACAAGTTTTCCTAATGAATACAAAGAGGAGAACGCAACCCAGATGGTTAAAAACAGGAGCAGAAGTGAAAGAATAGTTGAATAGACAAACACAATTGCCATGGTTAAACTCAAAATGGACACATTTTCAAGCACCACCAAAAGATCGATTATATGACATGCAAACAATCAAAATCAGTGTCCTAAAAGGAATGGACAAACATACAGCTTTAGCTTTGCCATTCATAGAGCAAATCAAATCACAAACCAAATATTCATACAATCTATTATTATAAACTGATAACAATTCCAAGCATGAGCCTAAACTAATTTCCATATCACAGGTCAACAATTATTGTAATATTTCAATGTATCAAACACGAGATAGATCTCTTTATAACGCATCTTCTGTACTCGGACCAAATTATCACAAGCAATGCAAAAATTGTTGTTAATGTAAAACAAATAAAAGTCAATGAAACCAGCCAAGTTTCCACTTCAAATTATTAATTCATAGCAGAACATAGGTATGTCACTAGATTGGAGTAACAGTAACAAGAAAATCAAATTCATACTAAACAATCAAAACCACTAGGGAGATTCTCCAGATACAACATACAGGCAAAATTCATTCTCATGGAATAGCTCCAAATTGAAAAGTAAAATGGACATAGTGTGTGCATCTTGCAAGTCATTGAGATTTTGCGGCAAACAACATTGTAGGCGTCATGTTTCCTCACCAAAATCCTACAAGAAGCCAACAGTTAAATAATGATAAAGCAAGGCAAAACATTAACCATATATTATTATAAACTGAAAAGGATTTTAAAGTAACATGCATAAAGGAACATAAATTCAAACAGTAATATGTGGAAGAGAAACTCACTTTCAATGAGTCGAAACCAAACTTTCAACGTAATCCCAGGCTTCAAACCACTTCATATTTTTATTAGTAATTACAATTTTCTCTACTCTACCGTCTCTGCAATTATAGATAAATGCTTCGTTTTCTTTATTATTTGCCAATATTAGTGTATCACCATTCTCAGAAAGATACAATGGCAAAAAATCCAACCATATATCCATTGCAAAATCGCAGTAGCATGAAAAGAAATTCTGATAAGTAATTTTAAATAATTGAATCCAAGACGCCTGAACACCAAAATCCTTCATTTGCCATATAACAAAATAAGTTTCCTCAAAATCATGACCAAAACAAAGAGAATCCATCAAAACCACAAGCTTTGGCTGATAACGCGACACTTTATTAAAACCCCGAGGTAGCAACAATTGAGTGTATGTCTCAGTTGAGAGATCAAGTGAAAGAATCACATACTTCTTAGGAGTAACAGTACTATAATTTAAATCAAAGTAATCTAAACCAAAGTAATCCTGTTGGAAAAGGAGTAGACGATAATAACGATGTAATCTATAACAACACGATGTAGAGGCAATATAAGGCGTAATCAAATCAAGGATATGGCGACGATCATACAATTTTTACACCCTTGCTAATATATGAGCGATATAATTTCCTTGTCTCCAAGCAAAATGTTTCCTGAAGATTGGAAAAAGCTCTAATATATTGGTTTTTAGAACTATCCATGATGCCTTCTACCACTAGTTTACAATCCAATTCAATTTGCACCACTGATAGTCCTGATTCACCAAGCCACTTTGTTAAAGCTTTTAGAAAATCACCTTGAGCGTTCCAGATGCACATTCCCACACTAAAACATTGTTGCGAATTTCAGCATGATCCCTTTCATTGAACAACACATTTATGACCTCCCAATTCCAGTTATTTCCATCAAATAGTTCAGCAGCTCCCTCACTTCATTGGCCTCCAAAACGTGTACACATGGGCTTGTAATATAATAATTTTCTACCAAACGCAACCATGAAGTTTTCCAAACACCTATACTATTTCCATCAAATAACACATCTGAGGCAAATGTACTACATCAAATAAAACTTGGATTATTGCCTAGACCAGCCCCCCAAATAACCCAGTTCTCAGAAAACATCTACCTTGTAAATTCTTGTAACAGTAATACCTGATTCAGTTTGCAACTTTCAACCTTCTTTCCCTAGCACTGTTAAATTAAAGCAAAAATGATGTCGAAAACCCATAGCTTCGTGTTCCTTCCTCATTGGTTGAGAGTTGCTATTATATTCCCACCCTTTTCTTATACAAACAAATCCGTTCATGTGGCCAACGATAGTTGACTCAGTTGATATAAGAAATTGACTTGTCCGCAAGAGAATGAATACAATTCTCACTATCGTGTTAGCGTGATGAGCTCTTTGATATGAGTGCTCTTTAAACACCTATATTATCGTTGATCCCTGAGATATATCTTGAATTTCATGAGCCTCGGAGCACAACTCACTATTTCAAAAAGGCTAAAAACATTTTCTAATGCACTCTTTTGCAGATGTAAAAAAAACATGATTTTGTTGTACATCTGAAACTGCATATGATTTTTTTGTTGTTGGATGTTTTGTGAGATAAAAAGAGCTCTTACTTTGGGCAACTAATTTGGGCATTCAAAATATTATTGAAATACTGATACGCCGCAAGTGCACACCTATATCGATTTTAGTATAAAAGGTTTTCGAATCCACAGAGACCAATCTACAAGTATCGCTATTTGTCGTTTCTTTGTTTATCTAAGGCTAGTTCAAAACTATTGGTTTCACACGGAAAAATAAAGTTGTGAATTTTATTTAATAATAACAACAATGAGAGGCCGGAAAATAGTTTCCGTCGACCGCCGATACTCATAAAACAATACTTTTATAATTAAGACAAGATAATTTTATTCGCGGGAAATAATTAAATTAAAGATACCGCATACTCTAATGTAAGCGGTGCCAAAAGTTAATCCTTGTAATTGCCTGCTTTCGTGTAGTATGAGTTACAACTTTTAAGGTTTTGAAAAATAATTAATTCTTATTACTTGGAAAAAGTAATTTTTAGTAGAAAATCAATTTAAAGGTACCGTCGGCTCCGTTACCAAATTTTAAACTTATAACAGCCGACTTTTGCATGCACGATTATAATTCTAAACTCTCCTTTTGGAAATATGAATTTTCTAAATTAATTTAAAAAGCGCTATCGCTGTATTTAAAAATTAAGTTCCAAATTTTCTAGAGTCCAATGCCTTTTTTTAACCTTTCGATGCAAAACAGGTATCACTGTGTTTCTAATTTCGTAATAAACTTTTAATTTGAAAAGCAGAATTTTCGGATTAAAAATATACTTCTCGTTTCAATTATAGGAAATGCAATTCATCGGAGTAAAATTGGTATGACTAGTCCTCACATAGTAAACTACTCAGACATAATGAAATAATAATCTAAAACTATTTTGATGAATTCATATCAAGAAATAGCAAAGAAAATAAAACCGGTTAATTGATGGATACTCGATATCAGCCGGGGCAGTAGCAATTTCTGAATGAAATTGCACTTAAACACAGCAACAGTGAATAAACACGATCAGCTACAGCAACCGAACTCAACAGCAGTGTTAATTGGTGCATCACAGTAGCCGAATCATGAATTTGTAAAGGCAAGACAACTTCAATTGTAATTTAAGGGATAACAAGAAACTGGAACTTGAAAAAAGGAGACACTGTATTTTGATTATGTAAAATGACAAACAACCTCGGCTTGGAACATTTGAGGCATTGTCCAACAGAAGCTAAGCGTATGAATTTAATAGGTAAGTCACATCTTCATCAATTGACATTGAATTGGAATGTACACACTGTTGGTGATACCAATGAGTTGGAAAAAGATGATATAATTCTACATGACATGGTTCTGCACTCCAATATCAAGGGATTACAGATAAATGGATTTGGTGGTGTAAAATTTTCTAGTTCGGCCAATTTATTAAAAAATTTGGTTCAATTGAACTTATTGAATAGTTCAAGATTGCAATTTTCGAACTCCCATTGTTGCATGTCAAATGCCTCCGCATGGATAATTTGCCTCGCCTGGAGTGCATAGTCAATGATAACAATAGTGATAACTCATCATCATTTTGTGGAGGATGGTGTAACTGTAGTGAAGAAGAAATATCAAGGGGTTATTGTCATCAGTTTGAGAGACTTGAAACCTTATGTATTTATGACTGTTATAATTCCACAAGACAAACATGTCCGGAAAGTAATTCTTACAATGGTTATAGAGAAGATATTACAGCAAGCAGTCAATCATTCCAAACTAGAGTATCTGGAAATAGGTTTCATACACAATTTTAAATCTCTCTGTGGAGTCTTTCAACATCTAAGTACACTGTCTGAATTGTGTATCGAAAATTGCGAGGAGTTTGATCCGTGCAATGATGAAGATGGTTGTTACAACATGAAATGGAAAGAACTCAAGAACCTCAAAGTGTTGGAATTCATAGAATTCCCAAAAATGAAATATTTGCCTGAGGGGCTTCAACACATTAGAACTTTACAGACTCTAAGAATCGTACATTGTGACAGTCTTACATCTGTACCTGAATGGGTAACATCACTGCAAGTATTTGATATCAAAGGTTGCCCAAATGTGACATTTCGACATTTAGGGGTGCAAGGTCAACTGAGGTATGGTTGAAACTATCCATTTCTATTAATCTAAATTAATGACGTTTACCTTCTTTAATAATTTTAAAAATGTTATCTTCAATCTGAATTAATATGTTTATATTTTTTGGTTATTCCATTCCTAATCTTAACTATAGGTTATTGCTTTTCCATAAGAAGTTATATTGGAAGCTTGTTACAGGAGGAATGGTATATTTAACATTGTGCACTGCAGAGTTACTCTTTTAGAAGAAAACTTTGTTAAATGATCCATAAAATCGAACGGGTCCGTTCATTTGTAGTAGATATATAAGGTCGATATTACCAGTTTTCCTGCTAAGTTAAAATTAATTATTATTCACTCTAGCAAGAGTTTGTGTACTGTGTGTACTAGTCCTATAATATGTACTAACACTGAAAGGGAAAATCAATCTCTTAGCAGGTTGATAAGACTGCTCAATAGACACCGATAATTAAAGGATCGAACAGACACATCCAACCAAATGGTCAAGAGATACATATATCTACCACTTGTGTCATATACTATTTTGGTGATACTTTGATCTAGCTTTTTAACATGCTATTTGGCTTCCTAATTTCTGTGTCTAATGTCAGGGCATGTCATTCTCAGGCTGCTGAGAATGATGGCAACTTTTCAAGTCAAAGCCCTTACACAAGCATAACAAGATAAGCTCTCTTAAATTTCTCCTCTTAGTTTTATAATGGCAGTATTTTCTGTTATTTTTCATCATTAGAATATGTATTAATTTCCTTTGTGCTGGCAGATCATACTAAGATGATTGTTATGTCTCATTTCATGCGTACTTCTCAAGTGACAAGAACATGTCTTTACTTTAATCTTAACTTGCATCAAATTGGAATTTTGATTGTCTTCCCTAATGTGTTTATCTAGTTATAACTATCTAAGATCTATGTAAAAGGGACAGAGTTATTTGATGATTTTGGATGAAAAAGGAGAGAAGAAGAAAAAGATTCGAAGTTTCAGAATTCTTTTTCGGTGTACTGAATGTACTAGGCAAGCACTCCTTATATTGGGAGAATTTGTAACAAATCTGTGGAGAAACTTAGAAATTAACTAATATGAGTATCAGCTCAAGTAAAAAACGGATCAGATAAGATTGGAGCTTAAGTGGGAGCACACGGCGGATAAGACCGGAAATATCTGGATAGTTTGTTGGATCGGACGTAATCGAAACTTATTGGTTAAGAATGCACTTTCGGATAATGATTAAATTAATTAATTAGTTTAACACTTTTGGGTGATAAAAAATATATATCTTTTTGACATAAGCCCGAGCCCAAGCCCGACCTAGCAGGACGACGACAGAAATTTTGATACCGTATTATGAAGTAAACAAATTGTGTATTAGCGTTCACAAATGAGTGTATACAAGAGGTTTTGATAAACTGTTTATGTCGTACAATAGTAGAATATAAGGTAGCATACAGCAGATCAAAGCAAACTGGTCTAAGCTAGGCTAATAATGAGTTACTTGATGGACAAGCTAAGAATTAAACCAAATTCATAAACATAAACCAAATTTCATTATTGTATAAACTAATATAAGAATTTCACATGAAGTGATTCAGTAAAATATAAACATAAACAGATGTAAAAATAAAAGTTTCTCGGGTTCATAACATGAAAATGAAATTAACCATCCAGACTTTGAAGAATGTTCGACCCCGGTCAGGTATTCTAAGTCTTCCACCTGAAAACAAATCATAAATTATAAGAAACACAAACTAACAATACACAAGCAGTTTTGGTTGTTATGAATCCATGACAGTCTTTCCTATTACTACAATTGATCCTACACTTTTCTCCAAAACAGTGGGAGATGAAACTGTCTGTCAACACCGAAACAAGTCCCCGAATACACCACAAAAGCCCTTTCGAACATTATATTTCAGTCCAAAGATGAAGGATTCGCAACCCAACAACATTGAACAAGAACAAACTCGGACAGAACCAGAAATACCTCCACCAGAAGGTAAGTGGCGATAGTTTGTAAACCTAGAAACTGACCACTGCGGCAGCTCCGACGGTGGTTTTAGGAAACCATATCCGGATCGAAACTGAGAGAACAGATCTTAGATGGATTTTCAATAACTCACGTTTTGTGGTGAAATACACGCACAAACACGTTTTCAACAAACCAACTAGCACCGACGTGAAGGACAATGCTGGAGGTCTAAGAACAAGAACGTACCACCACCAAGGACGACGGCGGCCCCCGGAGAAACATAACCCCAAAGAAGTTTGGTGAAGACGCAGTCGTGGAGGCTGATCGCATCACTGTCCCTGTGGCTACATGGTGGTCGCATCACACAAGCTATTACTATATATAAATTGACAAGGATTTTAAGGCAAGTAAGCAACATACATGAAGTAGTATAAATTCAAACAAGTAATATGTGGAAAAGAAACTCACTTTCAAAGTGTCGAAACTAAACTTTCAACGTAATCCTTGGCATGCAACCATAATATATTATTAGTAATTCCAATTCGCTTTACTCTATTGTCTTTGCCGTTATAGATAAATGCCCTGTCTTCATCATATGTCCATATCAATGTATCACCACTCTCAGAAAGATACAATGGCAACAAACCCTGGCCTTTAAACTTGAGTGATGAAAATAAATGTTTTCTTGGAATAAGTGTTGAAAATAAAGTCTTATATCCAACTTTATACCATTGAATCCAAGACTCCTCTCCAAAATCCTTCATTTGCCATATAGCAAAATGGGTATTTTGGAAATCATAACAAAAACAAAGACAGTCCATCAAAACCACAAGCCTTGGCTGATAATTTGGCACCTCATCATCAAAACCCCGAGGCAGCAACAGTTGAGTGTACGTCTCAGTGGAAAGATTGAGTGAAAGAATCACATATTTCTCCATAGTAATAATACTATTATAATAGTAATCTCGAACGACCAACCAATTAATAGTACCACTCAAATGCACACCACCATTGTTCCTGCTTAAAATAAAAAGCTTACCGGAACCACCGCAGGGAAACATTGAATATTTATCAAATAATTATCGCTCAAACTGAAAATTTTCATCTCGCTTATTGCATCACCAACATCGTCGTCCTGCTCCAGATGATACACTACCACCTTATAAGTTCCACGCAAGTTATCATAACCAAAAGAGAACTCGTCATACTTATGCGAAGAGGCTAAAACAAATTCAGATTGTGTCCTAGTGGCCGGGTTCCATAAACAGAGATGTCGAGAAGAAGAGTGATCACTTGTTAACTCGTAATACCGATCAAACAAGCATATTAATCCATTGCATGAACCAATGACGATCCATCTACGGTAATCCTCGTTCAATCCAAAGTAAGGATGGTATTGAACTGTGGTTGATGGGTTCTCGAGTAAAAGAGACATTGGCAAGGTTAAAACAGAAAAATCAAAACCATTATTATCGTGTGACATTACCGTGAGGTGCGGGTTTCGTGCGGAATTTTTGAGATGCATTTGAACAAAGTGAGGATCAGAGATGAGAGTGTTGAAAGATTTGTTGACGCATCTGAACCGCATAAGAGATTTTACTGCAAGAAAGGATAGAACTTCAGCCACCAGTTCATCGGGGAGGACTGCCGCCATCGACTGAGGCCGCTTGATAGTTTCCATAGAGCCGCTGTGCATGTGATCAGGTAGAAGAATCAACCCTAGAAAGCAACTGATGAAATCAAAGTGAAGCATAATAGTGCGACTTTTTTAATATATGTTTCTTTTACGGCTGTTGTATAAAACAAAAAACCATTTTTTCTTTTTAAAAATGTCCTGAATTTTGAATACAAATAATGTTACAGATATATAAGAATAAGTTTTTCTTTTCTTAGGGAATAATATTAAATATTAAAAATATGTAACAAACATGATATGAATATATATATGTGTGTGTCAATTTTTTTCTTTATTATACTTACTTTTTCATTATCCAAATTATACCCTTAAACAACTTTTTCTATAATAAAGAAGGTTGTTGGTTTCATTAAAAAAAATTAGATTATATTTTTTGTTATATAGTTGGTGTCATTGAAATAAATAATTAGGATTAGTTTGGTTTGTCATAACTTGAAAACAACAAACATTTATATTTTTAGTTTTAATCCAACTCAAAATTTCATACAAAAAACACTGTTAATAATTTTCAAATGTTATCGCAATAAAAATAGTGGAAAGACAAGCACGTAAGTACCCATCTTTTCGCTGGTAAATATAATGGGTTGTTTGTTTTTTTAAAGATATAATGGGTTGTTTGTTTGTGGATAAGGTCTATAGATAGGGTTAAATAAATTTTTAGTAAATTACAGGGTAAACTTTGGGATACATTTAAAAGGTTGCGTATCGGTACACAAAATCTTTAAACTAGTAGGTAAATGGGTAGTTTTAAAAAAATAAACAATTTTTTTATCATTTATAATTATAATAACTAAATCTTATTTATCAAAAGTGACAGTGATTTTTGTTTTTTTAAATTTTATTATTCATAATAGTGAATATTGATTTTTTTTTTTACGATAAAATGTAAAATTTTTAGTATAATTCTTATAAACAATGAAATTATGTTTTTTTTGTTATAAAATGATATTTTGTAAGATATAAAATAGAGAAATTGTTATTTATTTCATAATAATGACTGTTAATTTATAATTTGAAAAAACAAAAGTATCGATACCCCTCAATTTGAGAGCGTAGTGTAGAAGTTCTCCTAAATTACAAATTTCTAGATGTTTTCTCTTTAGAAAGAACATCTCTAAAAGTTTAAATTACATCATTATATTTTTTTTTGACATTAAATAACTACAATTTGTTGAAAGTACAGGAAATGTTAAAGAGAACATAAATAGAAATAATTTGTTGAAAAGTGGTGAAAAGTGTTGAATTCAAATTTCTAAAAGTCAAAAAGTTGTAATTCCCAATGCAAAATTACTACTTTTAGTTTCCTTAACAGGTGCACTTGTTAACAAGACCTTAAAAGTATAAATACAAATGTTTGTGACTTTTAAATTTTAACAAATCCAATAAACCAGGTTTATTTATTCCAATGATATCATCAATATAGCAAATATGATATAAATTTATATTTTTTAGTGACACCAATAAACATTCTTATTGAAAAATTTGTTTAATGGTATAATTAAGATAATGAAAAAGCCGGTCCAAAATTTCTTTTTTTAAAGGATATTTTCTTTATATATATTTTTTATATATAGAATAGATTTTTTTGACAAATTTATATAGTATAGATAAAGTAGTGTTTTTGTTAAATATATATTTCTCTATTATATGTAAATCTGTTAAATATTTGCACGTGTTTATATCTGTATAACCAAATTTTTATGTGCCAATATTAGAAAGTTTATATAATAAAATTTTGAAAATTCGTGACTATTTTCAAAATATTTGTTTATATTATATTGAAAAAAGGATTACATATTTGTGTTGATTCTATGTAGACTCTGTGTGCGAGAACCTGGTTCGTAAGTATTTATTTTTTGTAGTCTTGCTTTTGTTTCTCTTAGCTTGGTAACAAAAAAATTAAATAAGATAGAGTTGTTAAAACAAAGAAGTTGCTAGCTCTCATTTTCTTACCCTAAAGGTGTAACAAGTCACTTTAATTCGGATTTATGCAGGGGTTGAAATCAAAAGTGTTTGATTTAGTTCATGTTAATTCGAATGTTTTTATCAACATAGATTTGCTTCCTCTATGATAAGTTAATCAATATAGAACAAATATTAACAAAAAAAATAAAAATAGAATGAAAAACACAGTGACTATGAAGGAAAAGTCAGTAGTGACTTGCATGCTAAGAGTAGTGAAATAGGAAGGTGTGACCTAAACGCAGGGAAGCAATGATCACGCCTAGAATGAAGACAATCCATGACAACCGACCGCGTTAGAAAACAAAACAGAATTTATTTTAAGAGCACAGAGACATAATTTCAATTAGAAAAGTGCGACTCCGAAGAAAGTGATGGCGTTTTCTTGAAAACATCTTTGGAATCAAATCCTCACTAAAAGAAACCTTGTTTTGCGACATGTTTTAGATCCAAATAGTTCAACAAACTGTACCTATTGATATGCCTCCAATGAAACTTCTACTCGTTTGTTCCTGAACTGCCAAGTGAATTCCAATGAAACTTCTACCCGTTTGTTCCTGAACTACTCGTTTCCAAAATTACTTCAAAGGAGATGAAAATGTCCACCTTTGTTTTATGAGTGGTGCTAGGACCCAAGGGATTGTTTACGAAGGCAGTTCCCTTGTTTACTCGTTCCCTTTGTTTTAAACATTGATAGAAAGTTGAAATTAATTTAAGAAACCATTAAACATTGATGCTTCAAAATAATTTATTGGCTAAAAGAGTGCAAAACTGCACACACTAACGTAAGCAGCAGCAAAAGGGAAATATGTAAAATTTCAAAATTACAACAAACTACTTGCAAAATATAGATATTGAAGCTAGTGTTGTCAAGTAGCGGTTAGAACAGCACTAACGCAATTTGAAAAAATCGTTATTGTTCTATGATACGCTAGTTAGTACAAATTGTTGTTAAACTGCGGCGCTATAGCACTGTGGCCGCAGTTTCCGCAATTCGCAACTGACAACATTGATGGAAGCACAAGTAAACAAAAAATGCAAAGTTGGAAAAAACGCAGAAGATCAAAAGGAATTCAGCAGAGTCCAAAACATACAACATTGAGATGTTTTTCACAATTTTTGTGATTGAATAAGGCCAAAATTTAAATAACTGAAGCTTCTGGGAAATAAACCACCAAGTGTTGAAGCTTAAGTCATTCAAGTTACATTGAGATGACTGTTCCATTTTGGTTTACTCTTAAAGGTCCTTAACATGTGATGGTCTCAGATTTTGTGGTAATTGTTCTCACATGTGTTTTTGTTCTAGTCTTTTTCCTATCATCTTCCCAAACAAGGACTATTGCATTTTTCCTATAAGAACATTTAAGAGTGAATGAATTTTCCATTGTGAGAATTGTCTTCTAGCAAATTACCTTGAAAAAACCTCATCTTCAAACTTACAATAAGCATGTAAATGAAGACAAATTCTTACCAATATAAACAAGCTAAATGAAGACAAATTCACAAAATCTATTATTATATACTGACAAAGATTTTATAGCAACATACATGAAGAAACATAAATTAAAAAAAATAAAAATACATGGAATAAAAACTCACTTTCAATGAGCAGAAACCAAACTTTCAACGTAATCTTTAGCCCACGACCACAATATACTGTTATCAACTTCAATTTTCTCTACTCTATTGTCTTTGCAGTTATAGATAAATTTCACCTCATCTTCATCATTTACCAATATCAGTGTATCACCATTCTCAGAAAGATATAGTGGTAACAAATCCAACCCTTTAAAATTCTCGACCATTGCATAATCGCAGTAGCATGAAAAGAAACTCTGATAACTAATGTTAAATAATAGAATCCATGACTCGTGAACTCCAAAATTCTTCATCTGCCATATCACAAAATGAGTTCCCTTGAAATCATAAGAAAAGCAAAGACAGTCCATCAAAACCACAAGTGTTGGCTGGTAACGTGGCACCTCATCAAAACCCCGAGGCAACAACAGCTGAGTGTATATCTCAGTGGAGAGATCAAGTGAAACAATCACATATTTCTAAATGGTAACACTACCATCTTTCCAACAAATATCATAATTTGAATCAAAGTAATCGTGAAGGGCCAACCAGTTAATTACCATTCAAATACACACCATTGTTCTTATCACGATAAATCCAATAAAGCGGATAACAGGTAAACATTGAATATTTCTCGAATATTCATTCCCCAAGCTGAAAACGTTGACAACACTTCTCAAACTGCCACCCTCCCTATACACACGGAATGCTACCACCTTATAAGTTTCAGTCGAATATCATAACCAAAAGCGAACTTAAAATTACTAGGCAAGGAGATTGAAATTCTTCTAGAGTAAGTCCTCGTGGCCAAGTTCCAAAGAAAGAGTGAATCATAACTGCCGGAGCAATGAATATCGATCAAGCATAGCAATCCATTGCATGAACCAACAACCCACCATCTTTGGTAATTCTCGTCAAATCGATGATAAGGATTTTCATGAAGAATGGTATGATTCGGATCGCTTTGAATTAAACTAGAAGTAGGGAAAGTTATGAATCTACAATCCCTACGATTGGGATTGTCTTGCCACATTAGTGCAAGGTGAGGATTTCGTGATGATTTCTGGAGATGCATTTGAACGACATAAGGATCGGAGATTAGAGTATTGAAACATTTGTTAACGCACCTGAATTGTATAAGATTTTCACGCGGAGCCATGAGATGACTTCCACAACGAGTTAATTAGGGAGGATCGCCGTTGATGCCTCCGACATCGTTTATTCTTCTATTGAGCAGTGATTCTTCTTTTCAATTTTAACCCTAGCTTCCGTTTTAAAGCAAAGTAGAGATAATCTAAAATACCCACCATTTTGACTACTAACAAACTTGTAAAGTGGAAGCACAGGAAAGCACGTTGCATGGATCTTCTCCAAACAAGATAATTGGAACCATTGAATTTTGGAGAAACGATAACAAAATTTGGACCCTCACTAGGATGAACAAAAAATGCACAATCGATATCAAGATTATGTTGTTGAAGATGAACAGGACTAACACGAGGAGGCATGACTCTTGAAGAATTGAGAAACAAACATAGAGTGAAATTGATGAACAAACACAAAGTGAAGAAATCAAAACGAACAAGATGAATGGCAAAATCAATAGATGATTGCGAAGAGAAAATGAAGATTGAACGAAGAAGAAGAACTACACATAAACTTAATCGAAAAGTGAGAAAAATGCACAACAAAAAACGGTTATGGATCGTAACAAACTTTACCACGAGGGAAAATCTGATACCGTATTACGAAGTAAACAAATTACTATCAGCGTTGACAAACGAGTGTATACAAGAGGTATTGATAGACTGCTTATGTTGTAAAATAGTAGAATCTAAGGTAGCATACAACAGTCCTAGGCTAATAATGAGTTACTTAATGGACAAGCAAACTCTGTTTTCTTCATTCTTCTCATGGTGTAATACAATCTTTTAAATTTTAGAAAACAAGGTATTCTTGGCCGCTAACGGGAAATTTCAGTTTTATTTTTCAATTATTTTTGGTTATTTGATTAAATTTTTATCGCAAAACTAAATTAAATTCTTAATTATAAATATGAAATTATTTATAAACCAAATTTCATTATTGTATAAACTAATATAAGAGTTCCACATGAAGTTATTCAGTAAAATATAAACATAAACAGATGAAAAAATAAAAGTTTCTCGAGTTCAATTCCACGAAAATGAGTAAGACTTTGAAGAACGTTGGACCCGATCAGGTATTCTAAATCTTCCACCTGAAAACAAATCATAAATCATAAGAAACACAAATTAACAATACACAAGCATTTTTCTATTACTAGAATTGATCAACCTGTTATTATTTCAAAACATAAATAATGACAGAATCTTGTGGCATCCTGCAAACAGTGTGTGGCAATGTATGAACACAGGAAATGTAAAGTACTGAAATAAATTAAATAGCAGTCAAAAACCAAATGCAGCAACATCAATACTTGTGTTCATGGACGTGACATAAAAATGCAAGTGGAATCAAGACTCTGATAAAGTACTGAAATAAATTCAATAGCAGTTAAAAACCAAATGCAGCAACATCAATACTTGTGTTCATGGCCGTGACATAAAAATGCAAGTCGAATCAAAACTCTGATAAAGTACTGAAATAAATTCAATAGCAGTTAAAAACCAAATGCAGCAACATCAATACTTGTGTTCATGGCCGTGACATAAAAATGCAAGTCGAATCAAAACTCTGATAATGAAGACTGGTTAACATATAAAAAAGAACAAACCTGAGACCACCTAGAAAGTAAGCAAGGACTAATTATTTTTCCCAAATCAAGGACTAATTCCTAATTTGGGAGAAATATCTTCTAGCCGACTACCTTTACAAAATATAATATTTTAAATTACAATAAACATAAAAATGAAGACAAATTTATCCAATTCATTATAGTCAAACTTCCAACAATATATAAATCACTCAACAATACACACAAGCTAAAGGGCCAACCCATCACACAAGCTATTACTATATATAAATTGACATAGATTTTAAGGAAAGTAAGCAACATACATGAAGTAATATAAATTCAAACAAGTAATACATGGAAGAGAAACTCACTTTCAACGTGTCGAAGCTAAACTTTCAACGTAATCCTTGGCATGCAACCATAATATAGTATTAGTAATTCCAATTCGCTCTACTCTATTTTTTTTGCCGTTGTAGATAAATGCCTTTTCTTTATCATATGTCCATATCAATGTATCACCACTCTTAGAAAGATACAATGGCAACAAACCATAGACTTTAAACTTGAGTGAAGAAAATAAATTATTGTTTTCAACAAGTGTTGAAAATAAATTCTCATAACCAACTTTATACAATTGAATCCAAGACTCCTTAACTCCAAAATCCTTCATTTTCCATATAACAAAATGGGTATTTTGGAAATCATGACAAAAACAAAGACAATCCATTAAAACCACAAGCCTTGGCCGATAATCTGGCACCTTATCAAAACCTCGAGGCAGCAATAGTTGAGTGTATGTCTCAGTGGAGAGATTGAGTGAAAGAATCACATATTGATCATTAGTAATCCTACTATAAGAATATAAATCTCGAATGACCAACCAATTAACAGTACCACTCAAATACACACCACAATTCCTACTAAAAAATAAAAGGCTTACTGGAGCTACCGCAGGGAAACATTGAATATTTATCAAATAATTATCCCTCATACTGAAAACTTTCATCTCGGTTATTGGGATACCATGCTCGCCCTCCGTTAAATGATACGCTACCACCTTATAAGTTTCATTCAATTTATCATAACCAAAAGAGAACTCATCATACCTATGTGAAGAGGCTAAAACAAATTCAGATTGTGTCCTAGTGGCCGGGTTCCATAAACTGAGCAGTCGAGAAGCAGAGCGATCCATTGTGGACTCATAATACCGATCAAATAAACATAGCAATCCGTTGCATGAACCAATGACCCACCAACTACGGTAATCCTCGTTCAATCCAAAGTAAGGATCGTATTGAACTGTGGTTGATGAATTCTTGAGTAAAAGAGACATTGGCAAGGTTAAAACACCATAATCAACACTATTATCATCTTGTGACATTACCGCGAGGTGCGGGTTTCGTGCGGAATTCTTGAGATGCATTTGAACAAAGTGAGGATCAGAGATCAGAGTGTTGAAAGATTTGTTGACGCATCTGAACCGCATAAGAGATTTTACTGCAAGAAAGGATAGTACTTCAGCCACCAGTTCATCGGGGAGGACTGCCGCCATCGACTGAGGCCGCTCGATAGTTTCCATAGAGCCGCCGTGCATGTGATCAGGTAGAAGAATCAACCCTAGAAAGCAACTGAAACCAAAACGAAGCAACCAAGTTGAATAGTGCGACTTTTTAATATTTGCTTCGGGCTGTTGTACAATGGGTTGTTTGTTTGAGGGTAAAAGGTATAGATTTTAGGGTTAAATAAATTTTTAGTAAATTACACGGTAAAATCAAAAAAAAAAAATTGTGTATTAGTACACCAAACCTATGAATTAGTAGATAAATAAATTGTTTAAAGAAAAAAAATTCTATCATGTATAAATATATAACTAAATCTTATTTATCAAAAGTGTTTGGAAAATTTATTTTTTTCCTTTTCTGAATTTGTGTTACTCATAATAGAGATTATAGATGACTTATTTTTGTGCTTAGTAGAAAACAATTTTATGTTAGACTAAGTTTTGCTATTACAATAAATAAGTCACCAATATTGGAATCAGTGTTCCACGACATGTTATCAGTCATGGTCAATTATATGTATCTTTATCAAGAGGAATTTCTCAAACTTCAACAAAAATTCTCATTAAAGTAAGAAAATTACATGCAAAGTTTAAAAATAATGTTGTTTAAAGATATTTTTTTATCGCAATATAGGATTTTTCGCCTACATAACAAGTCAGTTATACATTTATGCTATCATTTTACTAATTATTATTAGAACAAATATTAAATGATCGTTATTTAATTTTATTTTATATACAGGCAAACCAAAATACGTCGAATTGATAAAAAAATTTGTTATATACTTTGACAATAATTTGTAGATTAATCGATGTACGAATAATTTCCATTAATATTTAAAAATTTAAAAATTAAAATCAAAATTATACAAACAGACATAATAAAATATACACACACGTTAGCGGAGTAAAAAGAGCGGACAGACAGGCATGGTAGTGCCCTTCTTTCCGCTAGTAGCAATAATGTTTGTATTTTATAAATGATGTTTTTTATGAAATTTTGGTTTTGATTAAAAGTATTGATACAAATATTTGTGATATTCAACTTATAACAAACTCATCAAACTATGTTTATCTTTTTCAATGACATCATCAATATAATAAATATGATATAAATTTTTATCTTTTTTAATAACACCAACAATAAACATTATTATAGAAAACATTTTTTAATGATATAATTGAGATAATGAAAATCGGTCCAAAATCTCATATTTTCTTTATATGTATAGTATAGAAGTATAGATAAATTAGTGTTTATATGGAAAATGCATTAAATATTTGCACCGCATCCACCGTGGATTTTACGTGTTTATGGAGGCATAATAAAAAATTTATGTCCCAATATTAGAAAGTCGATATAATAAAATTTTGAAAATTCGTGATTATTTTTGAAATACCAACATTAATGTATTTTTTATATTTTAAAAAAAGCATTAGAGTATTTTTTTTTCTGTTAAATATTTGTTTGTTTTATATTACAAAAATCATTACATATTTGTGTCGATTCTATGTCCTTATATTTGTCGATTATATTAACATAGAATGAATTAAATTTATTTATTTTTTAGGTGTTAACCCATCCGGCTCTTATGCTTTGTTTGGATGAGAGAAGAAAGTGAAAGGAAAGATTGTTGAAGGATAGAAAGTGAGTGGAAAGTGGGAGGATCGTTTAGTTGTTTGATATAAATGAAAATGAAAAGAAAGTGAAAGAAAAGAAAGATATATATTTATGAAATGACATAAGTAGCCTTTGTTTTTAGTGTTTTTTTAAGGGTAGCCTTTGTATTTCATGATAACACTTGAGGCTATATATACTTTAAAAATGACTTTAATTTTTTTAAAAAAAGTTATAAAAACAAAAAAAAAAACATGTCTAAAGCCTTGAAGTGAAAATCACGTTAATTGAAGAAAAGAAAGAGAACATGGACGGCCAGAAATAATTTTGTTCCACAAATGAGGACGTTTTGGTCAATTTATCATATTGGACGTTGAGATCATGTTTCTGCCCATAGGGAGGGAAAGTTTTTTGGCGCGGGCCCACCATATCTGAGGCTTTCCATCCTCTCTCATATGCATACCAAACGATGGGAGCACGCTTTCCCACAAACTTTCAATCCTTTCTGCTATCCATCCCTTCACTTTCAGCGGATACAAACGATACCTTAGAGGAAGGAGATCTTGGTAACTTGAAGTTGAGCTGAAAGGTATATATTGATTATTGACCAAGAATGGATCCACCTTAAAATCAAATTTGGATTCTCTTAAACTATTTGTTCATGCATGAAATCAGATAGGATTGTTCTTTGCAGACTCTGCGAGAACCTGGTTCGCAAATATTTATTTTTTGTAGTTTTCCTTTTGTTTCTCTTAGCTTGGTAACAAAAAAAATTAAATAAGATAAATAGTTGTTGAAACAAATACTGTTGGTAGCACCATTTTCTTACCCTAAGGGTGTAACAAAGTGGTTGATTCAAAGTTCATGTTATTCGAATGTTTTTAACGACATAGCTTTGCTTCCTTTATGATAAGTTAATCAATATAGAACAAAATAGAATGAAAAACAATGTCTGTGAAGCGAAAGTCGGTAGTGACTTGCATGCTAAGAGTAGTGACAAACTGAAGCAATGACTTCCCTATATAGAAGACGACATCAATATGAAAATGAGGACAAGTGAAGGGATGACCACGCTTGAAATGAAGACAATCCATGACAGACGACAGCGATAAGTGAAGGGTTTCTGAAGGCAAGGCAAAGCAAGACAAATTTCCATAAAAATAAAAAATATCAATAATCATGTGGTTGGATTTGTACTCTGGCTAGTCTATTTAAAAATACCTCTAGGGTTCGTTTGGTGCGCATGATATGATAAAGACATGATATGATTAGAAAATGGATAAAAATAGGATATGATAATAACAGGATAAACATTTACCCCCTCATGCGTTTGGTGCACACATGATAAGAAAGATGATAACATTATTTTATCTTATCACGTGTTTGGTGGAAAAAATTAATAATGCGCATATTCATCTCCATAGTCAATCCCCTTTGTCCATCCAGCACTTGCCGCCGGCATAATAATCATCTAGCCTTACCTGTGTAAAAATAGTTTACGATGCAACAATCCAATCCCCAAATAGACTCCTCTTTAGTAACACTGTTTGTTTCTCCGTTAAGAAACAAAACTGAATTTATTTTAAGAGCACAAAGACATAATTTCAATAAGAAAAAGCTCGAATCTGTCAAAAGTGATGGCATTTTCTTGAAAACATCTTTGGAATCGAATCCCAACTAGAAGAAACCTTGTTTTGTGACATGTTATAGATCCAAAAAATTCATCAAATTGTACCTATTGTGATGCCTCAGATGAAACTTCTATTCGTTTGTTCTTGAACTGCTGAGTGACTTCCAAGGTTTGAAGTAAAGTTTTGGGTTGCCTTGGATATAATTTTATAATAACTTCTCAAAACTTGTTCTTTCATTTACAATGTTGGAGTGGTGATATAGGTATAACAAGAAAGTGTGAAAAGGGTTTTTGTTAATTTGGCATGCTAAAATTTGGATGATTTGGAAATCGAGAAATGAAAGGATTTTCAAAATTACATCAAAGGATATTATAATGTCCTCCTTGTTTATTTTGTGAGTGGTTCTAGGACCCAAGGGATTGTTTACGAAGGCACTGCCCTTGTTGCTTGTCTTCTGCTCTCGGCTGTCTTTTTGGTGCTTTAGGTTTTTCAGATGTCCTGTGTAGCAGCTTCTTCTTGGGCGTGTTTTGCTGTTTTCTATTTTTGTGTTTCTATATTGGGTAATTCTGTAGGTCAGTCGAGGCATGTGCGTCGCTGGGTGGTTGTTTGGGTGTTGCGCTTGTATATGGCACCCGTTTTTTGTGTTGTTCATCTTTTGTGCGTCTTGTGCCAGCTATGTGTTAACAAATTTAATGGTTAAAAGAAGAAGAAAAAAAAAAGGCCTCGCTTTAATGCTTATGTTTTAGAAAATTTAATCTATCATTAGCAGTGTGCTTAGTGACTCAGACATCTCTAAAGAAACACCATGCATCGGACACGAAAGAAGTACAAACTACAAACTGACAACAAGTTCAAATTAGCAAACTCAAAACAAATTACTAACTCAGAATTAAATGATCCTAACTAAAAAGGATCCAAATATTTTCTAGACAATAATAGCACATTATAACGATTGAAAAATTACGTTGTAGCGTGTTGCATCGACAATGTCAATTGCAGGCTGCCCGATCTGTACTCCACTTTCCAGAATACCACTTATACATACAGGAAGTATTATCTGCAAAAAATAGATTCATATAAATCCATAAATTTAAATTCAATGAGTCATCATGTAATTCATAACTTGCTAACTAAAAATTATTAAATTCAATAGAGGCTACTGTTAGAGGCCATCAAGCACCAATTAATTCTTGTAGGTCACATATTATAGCCAGTTGAATTTAATTAGGGATTATATAATTCATTAAACATTGATAGTTTCAGTGGAAAAGTCAATTATAATTCATTTTATATCTCATCAAACTAATGGAAAATAATAAGTTTTTTATTTGTCTAAAAGAGTGCAAAACTGCACACACTAACACATGCAGCAACAAATTATGATGCTTTGAGAATATTGGCAAAGAAATCTATCAAAGTTATTATATATGCATAATCAAACAACTACAGAAAATTATCATTAAGAAATATCAGTACTGACATATTCATTTCTCTCTAATTATCACTTGTTATTGCATTAGACAGCAAAAAAACTCACTTCAACATACAGGAGGAAAAATACATACAAAATGATGAAGTGAATACTGAACATGACACTATGATGTATGGTAGTTAACTACTAACTATTTACTCGTGAAGCGGCGGTGCTATAACACTATGGCATGTTGTATTTTGAACAAGCCTCCATTTTCCGCAATTCACAATTGACATCATTGATTGAAGCACTAGTAAACAAAAAATGCAAAGTTGGAAACAACGCAGAAGATCAAAAGGGATTAAGCAGAATCCAAAACATACAACATTGAGATGTTTTTCACAATTTTTGTGATTAAATAAGGCCAAAATAAATTGCAACAAAGAAATTTAAAAAACTGAAGCTTCTGGGAAATAAACCATCAAGTGTTGAACCCTAAATCATTCAAGTTTTATGACTGTGAGTTGTGCATTAATAGATAACTCACTTCTTTTTTTGGTTTAATCTAAAAGGTCCTTAACATGTGATGGTCTCAAAGATTTTGTGGTAATTGCTCTTACAGGTTGATATGTCTTTGAAAGGCTAACATACAATATAAACAAGATAAGTGGCTAAGTCATTACACAAAATATACTCACAAAGATTTTATAGGAATATACATGAAAAAACATAAATTATAAAAAAATACATGGAAGAGAAACTCACTTTCAATGAATCGAAACCAAACTTTCAACATAATCTTTAGCCCACGACCACAATATACTGTTATCAACTTCAATTTTCTCTACTCTTTTGTCTCTGCAGTTATAGATAAATGTCACCTCATCTTCATCATTTACCAATATCAGTGTATCACCATTCTCAGAAAGATATAGTGGTAACAAATCCAACCCTTTAAACTTCTCGACTATTGCATAATCGCAGTAGCATGAAAAGAAACTCTGATAACTAATGTTAAATAATTGAATCCATGACTCGTGAACTCCAAAATTCTTCATCTTCCATATCACAAAATGAGTTCCCTTGAAATCATAAGAAAAGCAAAGACAGTCCATCAAAACTACAAGTGTTGGCTGATAACGTGGCACCTCTTCGAAACCCCGTGGCAACAACAGCTGAGTGTATGTCTCAGAGGAGAGATCAAGTGAAACAATCACATATTTCTCAACAGTAACACTACCATCTTTCCAACAAAAATCATAATTTGAATCAAAGTAATCGTGAAGGGCCAACCAGCTAATAGTACCATTCAAATGCACACCGTTGTTCTTATCACCATAAATCCAATAAAGTGGAATAACAGGGAAACATTGAATATTTCTCGAATGTTTGTTCCCCAAGCTGAAAATGTTGACAACACTTCTCACAATATCACCCTCTATATACCCACGGAATGCTACCACCTTATAAGTTTCAGTCGAATTATCATAACCAAAAGCGAACTTAAAATTACTAGGCAAGGAGATTGAAATTCTTCTAGAGTAAGTCCTCGTGGCTGGGTTCCAAAAAAAGAGCGAATCATAACTGCCGGAGCAATGAATATCAATCAAGCATAGCAATCCATTGCATGAACCAACAACCCACCATCTTTGGTAATTTTCGTCAAATCCATGGTAAGGATTATCATGAAGAGTGGTATGATTCGGATCGCTTTGAATTAAACTAGAAATAGGGAAAGTTATGAATCTACAATCCCTACAACTGGGATTGTGTTGCCACATTAATGCTAGGTGCGGGTTTCGTGATGATTTCTTGAGATGCATTTGAACGAAGTAAGGATCGGAGAGGAGAGTGTTGAAAAATTTGTTAGCACACCTGACTTGCATAAGATGTTTCACGGGGAGCCATGAAATGACTTCCACGATGAGCTCATTAGGGAGCATGGTCGTTGACGCCGCCGCCGACATCAATTCTTCTTTAATTGAGCGGTGATTCTTTTCAAGTTTAATAACCCTAGCTGCCGTTCCAAAGTGTTGGAGAGAATTTGAGTCTGTGCGTCTATAAACAGTAGTAAACAATTGAGCAGTGCCTTCGAAATACCTTTTTTCTTTCTTTATTTTTTTGCTAAAAAAGTTTTATTAGGAGTGCTAAAAAATAAGAAAACAAGGGTACTTTCCGTAAAAAAAATGCAAACAAGGGTACTTTGGTCTTTATATTAGGGTGTAACTGGTGTTCTCAAGGGTGTGACTAGAAAAAGTCCTAATTTCTTTCGGAAAAAGTCATAATTAAATTGATTGATATTCTTTAATTTAATAAATTAATATGATATTTCATAAATTCAAACTCACCACCAAATAAAATGTCTACTATTTTTTTGGTTGAACTTTTTAATACTAATTTGTATTTTAATTATAGGAGTATTTAATTTTATAACGTTCTTCTTGATTTGAATAAAAAACTTTCATTTAACTGAATTGGTAAATTAGGGTTACATTGTCAATAAATCGAATTAACTCAAAAATAACTCAAGTTATTTGTCAACTTGTTGAATTAGATTTATTAATCAAATGAGTTAAAATTGAGGTCATAATCGATTTCATTATATAATTACATTTAAAAGGTAACATTTATGGCTACAAGCATCATAGAAACGTACCTAATTCTAACATTTCTTAACAAAAGATGAACAAGGTTACAAGACTTAAAGAAAATATCACATCTTGAACTATACTTGTTGAAATAGAATATGTTCTTGATGCAATTTGAAAGTTAATAAAAAAAGAATCTACACCTCTATTATTTATAGGAAAACCAAATTCGACCTTTAACATAGTAAAAAGTCTGCAAAAAGTATCACATATTTCTATTCTAACGAGAAAGTACGATAAAGTTTGACATATTTCCCATTGCCTTTGTTTTAACATATTTCCTATTATGTACTCTTGAATGTGTTACCAGGCGTCATTCTTTCGGTGTTTTAGGCCTCCCATCAGAGTCTTGCCTGCTAACTTCCAGTTGGACCATGGAATCATCGACAAAATCAGTTCTGCAACAACAAAAATATTTGCTGCATTTAGAGAGATTCAGATTTGGAAATGCTTGCTAAAGTTGTACCCTTATTGATCCATTAAAAAAAGGAAAAAACTTAGGTACAATTCCTTAGGTGCTCTTCGTATGGTTCTTAACTAAAAATACAACTTTTTTGGAGATAACAAACTTTGAGAGAATTATGGATTTAAGAAAATCATGTTGAATTTAGTTAAGAACCATACGAAAAGCACCTAAAGAATTCTACATAAGTTTTTTCCTAAAAAAAATGCAATAAGGATCTAAATTAAATACTTGCTAACTATATATGCAACATATATAGACACTTCAGATTGCAGGCAAGTCCGATATGCAACATCGACACAGCACTGACACATACATTTACGTTCAACCACTTCCATTTTTTAAAATTATTACTGGTATCAGTATCTTGTCTAGTGATCGTGTTTCTTAGAATGTAGACTCACTTGGATAGAGAATTGATTTTTTAACCCACAAGAGACTCCAATTTGGATTCTTCATTGTTTTTTTCTGCTCTGCACATTATGAAATACATAATAAGACTATATGCTTCGTAAATTGCTAAAGAAACAAATGAAAAGATGCATAAAATTTAATTAAGGACGGCAATAATGTAAGGATCTTGTAAGATAAAAGGCCTATTACTGAAATTAAGAGTAACATAGAAAATAATTCTTGTTCAAAAGTTCTTTCAATTGAATTTGAAACTGAAATTAAGAAATGGGAAAAGCCTTCACTTTGATTTAATATTCTAAAATATTCATAAAAATTAGCAAATGATAGTAAAACACCGGCATTAATGTTGCTCTTCAGACAAAGTATACTTACATAGCAGATACCTCTGCAAGCTTCTGAAGTCCAAAGTCTTCTTCCTAGTAGGTAGTATCCGTATCAGTATGCATGATATATACATAATACATGTGTCTGTGTGTGTGTGTGTTTGCAAACAATAATTTAATAATAACCATAAGAGTTTCGTACACACCTCATCTAGTGAAACATCAAGAAGTTCCCAGCGTTCTTTCTTGAGATTTAACTGTTCTGTATCACCATCATCATACAAAATCTATTGAATAGTGATAGGAAAAATTAACAGACATGCTTAACTGATTCACTACTTTATGCTTCTCAAGTTAAGGGCTCTATCATTTCAACACCAAATTTTTGTTTCATAATCATTTAATGAATTTCTGTTTTTACTTCCATTGTGCGTCGGCAAGGTGCCAAAAAGAATGAGAATAATTATAAGAATAACATTTTCTTGTCAATTAACTGGTAAGTCATCACACAGTTAGTAACAGCAATCTCACCTTGTGCTTTCCTTTGACATGATCGTAAGCATCGACAAGACCTTCATAATATCTGAAGAAAACAATTATACAAGTATTGTCCTAATTAGCTAAGGTCATAGTAATTTTTATTTGAAATTGATAACAAATATTACAAAAAAAATAGTGATATGGAAATTCTTACATCTTGTCCAATGGCCACCAGACCTTGATCCTTTTACCAACCAATGAGTTACCAAGGTCTTGAGGTTCACATGCCTAAAAAATTATTAAAGCTAAAGTTAATTTATAAAGAAAAGTAAAAATTAAAGGTCAAAATTATAAAGAAGAAGAATGATAAAGGAAAGCTCCATAAACAAACAAATTAGACACCTGATTCTAATTTAAACTTGTTATACCTTCATAGCAGATGATTCATTGAAACCTTTATCAGAAGGAGCAGTTTGCCTCCTCCTTTGAGCTGCAGTTCTTCCCTCTTCTAGATTCCCTACTTTCACATTGGTACTCGACTTGAGTTTCCCCACATCTTCACAAAGAACCTCAGGGTTCATCGGAGAAACTATTGATTTAGGAGGCACGAGAACTTTCCCATCAATCTTTATAGATAATTTGAAATTTCTAATATGTGCCTCATGTTTCACTTCAGAATCCTTCCTTACTTTAGTAGATGGAAAATCACTACCTTATCAAAGGTTTTTATGGATTGTGCAGGTTTTTTAATCTTTCCATTATTCACCTTACACACTAGAGCTTTACTTACAGTTTTAGAACTTGAATGCTTCTTATCCTTTATAGAAGTAGGGTCATCAGAAGGTGTAACAGTATGACCTTTATCACAAGCCTTTTTGGAACGAGACGATTTTTCAGTACCCGATTCCTTGTAAATCCAAGAGTGATCGTAGCATTCATCTGGATTCATTAAAGAATTAGGTTTACGGGTTCTCTTCCTTGGCACAGTATCCAGCTGAGTTTCCGAGCTCAGTTTCTGAACTGTCTCAAAGTTTCCAGTACTGTTTCTTGAAATTCCTAGTTCGGAGTTCTGAATAAAACTAGAATGTGGATTACTTTTCGAACCATCACATTCCGCAACTCCACCATCCATAGTTGTAGAAATTTTACTTCTTATATTCGACTGTGTGTCATATATAGTTTGTACATCTCTTGCACATGTATTATCCGTTTGAAGCCCTTTTGTCACCTGATTTTAAGAATAAAGATAAATTTGTTACATAAGTATAAAGTATTGACCAATGATTTAATGAAGAGAGCATTACAATTGTGAATGAAAGTTTAATAATCCAAAATTTCATTGAGAAAGGAAAAGGTAATTTACATCACACGGTTCTTCATTTGCATCTTTAGTTACATCAAGACTGTTCTCAACAACCTGAAACATTGTAACATAACCAATCCTTACATTAATTTAAAATTCTCAGTTGTTATGTCTTTTATAAAGAACTTAGCAGTTAAGGCTGTTCATTAAGTAAACATACTAATGAAAAAATAACAATGGCAACAGTTTAGGTTAAAGGTTAAGTACCGCCGTTGAATGATTATGTTCCGGGGACAAAGATTGATTTTTGCAAATAGAAATTATTATTTGCGCATACTCATCGAGAGCTCTTCCTGAGGATTCCACTGCTTGCATAAGATGAGTTTTAAGTTTGACAGCACAATTGGTAATTACTTTCTCCCCCAAGGTCCAAGTAATAGGTGAAATAGTCTGTGAAAATCAAATAAAACAAGATTGGCGAAGTGAAATAAAAGGACATTAAATAACAAATAACCAAGTAGATAAAAAAATGAATAATGCAAAACATCTTACCTGGTTCTCCTTCCTTACACTATCTAATAGAGGCCCGACTAGAACCGAGGAAATATCTTCACTTTCATCGAGTATCCCGGTCATTACTATTTCCATTGATTCAATTACATTACTTGGATGGTTTGGCCTTTAAATTGAGCAAACAATAACTCAAGTCGTTAATAACACCAGAAGTGAAAGAAAACTTAAATTGGAAAAAAAGAAAAGAGAAAAACATGTCTACTTTTTAGCAATATAAGTAATCTACATTGTTTAGTTTAAAAAATGAAAGATTTTGTTTGAAAGTAGTTCACCTTCATACATGCTATAAAACTGAATATTGTTTTATTCAAAACATTCACCAAAGTTGTTTTTAGTTCTATTGATTCTAAAGTTTATCCAATTTGTAACTTTTACAAGAACTGATTCAAACCACTCACCAAAACATGAAAGAAAATAGAGACTTATGAAAATTCATTCATGAGTCTTTATCTAATGATGTCCTATTCTTATGAGAAATGACTTAGCAGAACTACTATCTTATCAATGATACATACCCTAAAGATTCAACAATGTTTTATTTAGATTGGCAACATACCTAACACAACCTTTCTCTTTTATCTGGACTTGAGACCAACCGCGTAAAGATTTGCAACAAAGCACAACATAGGTAGAGTTTCTTATTACACGAGTAACAGAAATGATAAAAAAAATCAAATGGAAGTATTAAATTATCTAGGCAAGTTTGGAACCAGAATTACGCAGCTCCGAAACTTAAGATTTAAGATATGTCCAGTGTCGGACACTAATGCAACACAGTACATGTGGTTACATTCTATCATTCAATTTTCTCTAATTATTACATGTGTTCTTGATGTGCCAATGTCCGGTGTCGTGTCATGTATCTGTGTAACTGTGTTGGTGTCAGTGCTACATAAACCAGAAGTAACATAAAAATATATGTTGTAAGGGCACTAACCTTATAACTCTCAAGAAATTTTGAAACATCTCAATAACCAGATCATCGCTGTCAAGGTCCAGCATGATCAAGTATATTTTGATCTTTGAAAAAATTTCAAGTATAGTAATTGCTTTTCGTATCTGCGGCCAGATACACCAGACAATTTTTCAAAAGCATCCACCGTAAGCTTCAAATATTCCTGTTCACATGAAATGATATGTAAATTATGTATGATTTGAACAGTAAAATATGGTTGCAACAATTCATATTCATCAACTATATTATGTAGTATACTTGGATATTTAATTGAAAAATGAAAATTGCATCAAATTAAAACAAGCACCTTCATATGTTCATCATTATAAGGTGCATTTGGCGCTGTAATTCTTGCAATCTCAGTGAGACAAGCTGTAACTGAAATCTTAACATCATCGTCTGTGTGTCTCAAAAGTTCATCGGAAATCAATGTCTTCATTGGAAGCACAAGTGATTCTTGAATTGGCTTGGCTGGATCTTGATCCAAGTTTGTTAATACCAGCTCCAATTTCTAAAAGTTAGAATCAATTTGAGGTTAGAGAGCCGCAAAAATCGAGAAAAACAATTGCACCACATAAAAAAAAAAACAAATATCTAAACTAAACAAAATAATATCAATGAGGTAACATATGTGTTCAACAAACAGATAGAAATTCATGGGACACAATTCAGCAAAAAGAAAATCAATGCAGTAAGATATGTGATCAAACCAGAAGACACAATTGAATCCAATAGACACAATTCAAAAAAAGAATAAAGATATACACTTGTGAATAGCTACAAAAGTTATAAGAAAGACAAGAAGTTCAATTCAACAAATACAACGGAATTCAAGGACACATAAAATTAGCAGAAAGACATACATCTATCAAAAGATATGAAAAATGGAAGAAAGATCAATTCAGTATATACAATTAAATCCAGCTGAGTTAAAAATGTAATAAAAGATACAAAAATTAAGGAGATTCAGAATTCGATCATGATGCAAACAAATTTTCCCTTTGCAGGGGCCTGATAATCTGAAGTTCGAAAGGTAACTTAAGTCTGGTTAAGAATTGTTCAAGTCAGAATTCGAACTCGGATCCTCTCAAGTCATTAACCACTTAATTTCAATCATTTGGTTTCTGCCTTACAAATTATCCACCAAATTTTTCCTATAAAAAATTGAATTCATGACACACAAATCCAGCAGAGAGATAGAGATATCAATAATAATCATTAAAAAATGGAAGAAAGGCTAAAAATACATTACATCAAGTAAATCAAGAAGCTTATCAACAGAAGAAGCAAGGTTTTTGGACAGCTTTCTGCCAACATGTCTAAGCCTCTTCACTGTATCTCTATCATCACTCAAAACAATCCTATCACTAGAAGAAGCCATTTTTTGACACACTCACCCTAAAACCAAGCACTTTATATAGCCCTAAGAGTGCCAATGTACAACTCAGCAAAACTCAATTTAAGGGTTTATGTCTAAGTTTTTGACATGCAAGCAGGAAAAAAATTAAATAAATAAATAAAAACTTCAATGAATTATTCTATTATTCTGACTTGCTTCATTTTCTGAGTTTCAGATATCATATACAATGTACTAGGAAAAATATATTTCCCTCTTTTAACTCAATTACCTTCTAATAAATTCTCTCTAAAAAGCCTTTTATTCCTTTTATTGGTGTTTTCTTTTTTTTTGGAGTGGCCCTTTTTATTGGTGCTTTTGTGCTTGTTTTTAAGCATTGAGAGTCCAATATGTGCTAGCTTAGTGGTAACAAATTGGTCTCGTAACCTAAGTAACAAAGTTTAATTCCTGTTGAAAATGGTCATTAATATCACTTCAATTAATAATAATTTCTTCTTTCCCAAAAAGTGTTGAAGAACCAAGTTTTGGTTATCACTTGTTCTCTTGCATTTTCCGTGTGTTGGTACGATAAACGATAATTTCAACTCACTTGTATGGTTTCTCTTGACCCAACGTGGATGATCCTCGAGCTCCCCTCGTGACACAACTGTGGTACCATAAAAATAAGATTATGGAGAAGAAATCTACCTACGTCTGCGGAGAGAATAGGTCTCTGATCCATTATCAATGAGTTTCCTATAAAGAGATACAAGAGTTACAAGCAATTAAATTAACGTTCAACAAGTTCTCCAATAACAAACCCTAATTTCTACCACTTTTCCAATCTCTTCCATTTGACAAAAGACTTAATGATTTTACTACCCAAAGTGTTTTCCAGCCCTATAATATACCCCAAAGGAATAAATCATTAGTCTTTGATTTCCTAAAAATCTCCTCTTTTAGTAAATTTTAGTTTGACTCACTCCCACCTCTCTATTAAATAGAAGAACTATCTATCTATCT
>Ga0315914_1001628_pt1 | contig 33905 bp, 15 predicted proteins | sample MpolenodulesMG_FD_203920 | JGI IMG/M metagenome (GOLD analysis project Ga0315914, IMG submission 203920) | Medicago polymorpha root nodule microbial communities from Los Angeles, California, United States - elongated nodules | ecosystem: Host-associated > Plants > Roots > Nodule | place: USA...
TACAACCACTGCAAGTTGAATATTAGTCTCACACTTGGATGTACTCGAATACACTTCGACTTGTATATCATTAAGGTAAAAATATCATTGATATTGATCAATTTAATTGTGTCACATAAGTCAATTCAACTATTTTCTTTCTCTCTTTCACATGTTTTTATGTTTAAAAAAAAGATATTGTCATGTGTCGTAATTGAATTGACCAATATCATATGACATTATATCTCACAAGTGCAACCCTAATATATTACCTTCACAATCTTCCAAAATTCACCCGCATGGAGCACCCCCATATGTCTGTGTTATTAATTATCTGGATTGATATCATTGAGATCTCCACCTAGAAGCTACCTCCCTTCTTCTTCTCCTTCTCCCACACCTTTAAAATATAATCCACTCCCTTTATCCCCTCACTCTCACACTCTTCAATTCTCTACCAACCCTATCATTCCATTCATTACTTTTCTCCTCTATCTTTATATAAGTCACCATCATTGTAGTTGCATTGCAACCCTTTGTTGTTACAAAAAATTGCAATTGTCCACCAACCTATCACTTCATTCATTACTTTTCGCCTCCCAATTTAAATTGGTCACCAAGAACAATCATCATTTATAGTGACATTGCAATCCATTGTTATTACAAAAGAATCACAGTCAAATACAACTGATACAACTTTTTTCTTTATCAAGAGTCTAGCGACGAAACTCCACGCACCGATAAGTGGTGAATTGCGGGTTCGAATCTTACAAAAATAAAACTAGACATTCCTCTTTTTGAAAATGGAGGTGCAACAAAGAAGATTCAACACCATGGAGAGAAGACCAAGAATGTTGAAGGATTTCCTAAGCGAGAATTCAAACTCAAACTCATGTTCCTCAAGTGGATTCAAATCACTTCCAAGAACAATAAAACCAATTACAAACTCCATTCAAATCCACCACACACATTCATCATCAAAATTTCAAGCCCTAATAAAAACCATAAAAAACAACGTCACATTCTTCAAAATCACAAAACAACCCTCCACCATCCTCTCACTACCACGAACCTTATCACGCAAGTTATCATCAAAACGAAGAAGAACAAGCCAAAGATGCAAAGGTGAAAGAGAAATTGAAATCGAAACCAGTACGGTGAAAATCAAAGACATCATACGTTGGAAATCCTTTCGAGATATACAACAACCGTCGACGATTTCATCACCGCCATTATCACCTTTTGATTTTCAGCGTTATGTGACGGAATCGTCGACGGTTACTACTGCAACGACTTGTTGTGGTAGTAGTAGCGACGGTGATTCTAGTTGGAGTGACGGTGATTATTTTAGTGAGTTGTGGGATGCACAAGACGACGACGTTGAAGAGAGTGGACAAAAATTGTTTTCATCTTTTTTTGTCGGCAAGGATTCGGTGGCATCGTTCGTTGGGGACAAGGTGAATAATTATTAAGTACATGTATTTTCTTTTGTTTTTAGCGTTGATTTCTTTTTTTCTTTGTAGAAAAAAACAATGGTACCTATATTTTATGCACTATACTTTGATTATTATTCCAATAAAATATTGGAATAATTATGGTATTATTTAATTAAATTAAATATAGGTGATAATTAATTAATAAAAAGTTAATTATTGAAAAATATATTAAAGAAATAATGATGGTTAGACAATAGTTGTTTTACTTATTTTATTTTTTCTGTCGGTGGGAGGCTCTGCCTGCCGGGGCAGTTGTATAGAGAGTACTATATTTTATTTGTGTTCTAATAATTTATTGTCAAATTTCATAAAACAAAATAATTTATGGTCAAATCAATATATTCGATATTTTATTTATGAATTTGATGTTTGTGTGCTGAATTATCTAACATAAACACATGATTCTTTATATGAATTTGCAAATGACACGAATAATTACAAAGACAAACCATTACCACCAAACTAACAATGTTATTTATTTTTTGGTAACATCTAACGTTGCTCTTGGGATTATTGTTTTGCTGATATATAGTAACTTGTATGTAATATTGACAGGATGATTTGACTTGCCAAGATGAACAACACAGTCCAGTTTCAGTTCTTCGGGTTGCAGAAAATGAATTTTCAATCTTTGACCAAAGCCTTGCCAATATTGAAAGTAAGTTAATTAACCAATGTGTTATGCATTAATTATTAGACCAACCAACACAATTAGCAATTTTGTAAAATTGGCAATGTTCTAAAAATATTCAACTATTTATTTCTTGAGAAATGATAGTAACACACCTTCTAACATACATTTTTCAACACATTCTCTTTGATCGGTTAAAATTCACATTTGACCCACCAAAAGTATATAGGACCCACATGATTAGGTGGGACCCATGTGAATTTTAATCAATCAACGAGAGTGTGTTGGAGAGTGTGTATTAGAAGGTGTGTTGCTAGCATTCCTCTTATTTCTTAGACCAATCAAGACATTTAACAATTTCAGTTGGATTATCTTATGCTATGCATATAGAAAAATCTTTAGTTTTTAATTTTCGAAGCATAGCATAATTGTATGATTTTATTAGAGTAATACTAATAATGTTTGATTTTTGGAACAGGGAGAAAACAAAAATCCAGACAAACTTCTGATAAATTGGAGAGTCATGCAAAATTTGACCTGGTAACCTTAGATGAATGTCTCTCATTGGATGAGAATTCATACTATGGCGAAAAATATAAAGACGACGATAAGGAAGAGGAGGACCAAAAAACTCAAGAACAAGATTGGATTGAGGAAAGGGAAAAGCAATTACTACATATTGTTAAAGCAACAAATTCATCAGTGCAAAATTGTGATGACTATTTTGATACAGTTCTGCTGGAATTTTTCAAGGAAGAACTAAGTGGTAATAGAAACCGAAAGAGGAACGATGAAGGATTTGAGTTGGAGATAATGAAAATTGCTGAGGATTGGATAAATGAGTCATTTGAAAAAGCTTATGATATTGTGCATGTTAATAAAGATGCTTATATCAAGGAAATGGATAGGAGAGGTGGGTGGAGTAGGTTTGAGGAGGAGCAAGATGAGATGGTTATGGAGATTGAGGCAGCTATATTACATAGTTTGATTGATGATATTTTGGACATGGATGGTTAATAGTTGAGACTTGAGAGGAACCTTTTTCACTCCTAAAAGTACTCTGAATGTACATATTTGAAAAAAAATGCAGTTTTTGTGCCGTTTGGATGTATAATTCCAGAATCCTGTGTATATTTTACGAAACATGTGGATTGGTAATGTTGTTCGTTAGTGATTTCTCTTTTCAAAGTTTCAAGTTCGCTATTTTCCTCTCTTCTCGAACAAAAATGCTCCGATTTTACTGCGGTGTAGCACTCGAAAATGCAGTTTTTGTCATAAAGTTCACATGGATTGCTTTCGTTGTGGTAACTTGGGATTCAAGTCACAGTTTATGATGCTCTTGAACTTGGTGATTTGAGAAGAAATGCTGCATAGGGGTTGTAATAGGTAGCTATATTTAGTTTATGACTTAAATTTTGGAGAGCAGTAAATCAATTGATGGATCTCAAGTCATAACTCATGGCTTCTTTTGTTTTATTAATTGCAAGTCTTTAGGAAGTATTTAATTGTTCCACAAATTTGTAAAATAAGTTAACAGATATGCCTTTAATACATATATTTTCTTGCTAATGTAACAAAAAAAATAATATCTTCTTGCTAATGTGTTGATTAGTATTAGTGCTGGTATTATTTTATGTATTACATTATTTTTATATTGCTAACGTAACAAAACAAAAAAAAAAATCTTGCTAAGGTGTTGATTAGTATTAGTACCGATATTATTTTGTGTATGACATTATTTTTAATTTGAGACCATGTTTTTTTTTTTTGTCAAGTAGTTAGGTTGTTAGAATGTGGGGTGTTCGTAGTTCGAACCTTGATCCCTGCATATAACAATGCATTATCCCTGCCAACTGACCTATGTCGCGTCATTTTTCGAAGATCAAACTATTTAGTTAGCATAGACACTAATTTTATTTCACGACTGAACTTTTAATTTTTCAAAAGAAAAGGAAAAAAGTTTTAAATTACCACATTTTAAAAGATTTAGGGTTTGAGGGTTAGTTACGTTTAGGAAAGGTGTTAGCACCCTAAACGTTCGTAGTATTCTACGAGAACCTCTTGATTTTATTTATTTTCTTGGCTATAACTTGCTTGTTTAGAAAGTGGAATTAAAGTAGTGATTAAAAGGAAAGGAACATTTTTTTTTATTTACATTTTTTATGATTTATAAGGACAAAGTCCTTTGCCTACGTGCCCGTAAGGGATCAAAACCTCGTAGTTCGGGGTAGAAATACCGTTTGATTTGTTTTGTATTTTTTATTAGTTTTTAAAAAAGAGTTTTAAAATAAAAGCCAAGTGACGAAATAAGAATTTGTTTGTGTTTTTTAATATTAAAGGAAAATTACTCAAAATATAATTAAATCGATTGAAATTTGAATAAGAAAATAAAATAAAAGTGGGAATCACTTGATTAAAAATCAAGGTTTATTATAAAAAATGATTTTTTTTTGTGAATTTTTGGTTATTTGCATGTTTTTGTTCTTTTTTAAATGAGAAATAAAACCTAAAAATAAACTAACGTAGCGATAAAATAAAAACGTGAGAATTTTGTAGTGACGTTATATCACCACAAAATCTCTTAACCTAACCTAATTTTTTATTTTTTGATATACATAAAGCAAAATAAATAAATAAAGGGACACATGCATGATTCTTCTCATTTATATTGTACAATTGACCTAATTCCATTCTAAATCTATGCAATAAGATAAATGAAAAAATTTAAATATGCATACGATAATAGTAAATAATAAAATGTGATGCAAAATCAAAATAAAAATGCATGAAAGACATAAAATAAAATAGAAAATAAAGAAAAAGGGGGTGCAGAAGTAAGAAAACTGAAAATGGGCTTAAAATGGTTTAGGGGCGTGGGCCTTGTCTGATTGGATCTGGGCCGTCTTATTGATCAGACAGCCTAGATCTGATCATGAAGGGAGGCATCAGAGGCCTCTTGATCAAAATCGAACAATTAGGAAGGCGAGGGTGCATGGTGGAACATGCACCCACGCACACTGGAACACAACTAGCTTATAAATAGACTGCCACTCAGGTTTTCATTCATTTGTGCCATTTCTTTCTCTCTCTTCCTCTCAATCTCTCTCGATTCTCTTTCTATTCCCCCTTTCCTTCTCCGACGAGAATCATCCTTTCCGGCGCGGTGGCCGACCGTCATGGACGGCAGAGCCGTCGTCGGAAACACCAAATCAAACCCTTTTTGTTTTTTTTTCAATTTTTTCCTTCTACCCTTCTCTTTTCCGTTTCTTCTTTTTTTTTATTTTTTTATTCTTTCTTTTTGTATGCGAACCAAAAGAGAAAAAGGTTATACCTTTGGAGTTTGGATCGGTTTAGGTATAAGGTCCGTGTATTGAGTTACGTGGTGGGTTGTAATGTTATTTCAAATGGATTATGTTGTTGTTCTGAACGGCTGGTATTGTGATTAGGGTTTAGGTTGTGTTACGAGTTTGGTTATGTTGGTGTGATATCGATATTGGATTTGGTTGGTTACAGGTTTATGAATGGCGGTTGGATCTGTTATTTGTGATAGAGTGTTGGTATGGATTCATGGTTGTATGTATTGAGGGTTTGTGTAAACGTGGTGTAGTTTGGAATTAGGGTTGTGGAAATGTGATTCTGTTCTGTGCATGAGTTTTTTTGATGAGATTCGAAAGTAACTGGCTTGCTGTGTGTTTTTTGCTTTGCCAGGTTTTGGTCCCCTTGTGTGTGTGTTGCAGGTTCTCATTTTATAGAATTAGGGTTGAGAAGAAAAGGAAATAATGTGATGAAAAACGCATTTTAACCCTGCAAAACTGCTGAGATTATGGCGCAGAAAGAACAAAAAAAATTGGACCCTTGATGGACCTATTTGGACTCATAATAAAAAATGCTAATAAAAAATGAATAATAAGTACGCACGGGTTTATTATTAAAGGATTGACATACGAATAATAAAATGCAATATATAATTGGTAACGGTGAAAAAAAGAACAGGTGATAATCTATTGTAGACAAAATAAAACACTTCATAAAATGTATAAAATCTGAAAATATTATAAAAGGAAATTCGGTAATCCTATCAAGAAAACACTTCATAATATATGATTCTTCTGCTGTCTGTGTAATTTACCACAGTTTAGGTTTTTTTTTTAGAGAAACACGGTTTAGGGTTTACTATATATAGCCGAGTTTGCATGGAAATTAGGGTAGCCGAGTTTGCATGGAAATTAGGGTAGCCGAGTTTGCATGGAAATTAGGGTATTCTGTTTGTAAACGTATTAAATAAGTGTGCAACAACTTGTCAAAAAGAAAGGTCTACAGAAACAATAGATATATACAAACGATGACACAACATGATAGGAATGAAAAGCTCATCAGTGAGGAGAAATATTAGGGATTGCTGCATTTTAGCAGGAATTTGTTAGGTTAAATTGACGCGCTGCATTTTAGATGGAATTTGTTAGGTTAAATTGTTGCTAACCTAATGCAGCATTGTAGAGAAAAATTATTAGGTTAAGTTGCAGCAGACCTAATAAAATTAATAAATAAAGATAAAAAAAAAAAAAAAAAAAGGCAGTATTAAAAGATAAAAGAAAATAACAAAAGAAAATTAAAAATTAAAAATTAAAATTAAAAATAGAAAATTAAATAAAAGATGGAAATATAAAAGATAAAGGTAATAATAACTTTCTCATGATCTTACCATAGTCCAAGAATCCCTAACGAGATTGCAGAGGGATTGCGGACTGGCTTTGCCTAGTTGAGAACATAGAACATAATAACCATTTCCAATCTCTCTCATTTTTTGTTTACCATTTTTTTATACTACTAGAATATGGTTATTATGTTCTATATTTTATTTTATTTTTAATTTTAACCCCTAAAAATTGCATGCAATGTTTGATTACTCTTATTTAAATGTTGAAGGCTAAGGGTGTGTTTGTTTTAAGTTTATCAAATTTATTCTTAGGAATAACATTCCTTGAAATATAAAGATGGGAATTTTATTCCAAGGTATTTAGGAAAAATATGTTTGGTTAACTTTATAATATTCCTAGGAACCATAAAAATAGGGATTATAATAGGTAACTATTTATGAATTTATTCTCATCTCCATGGGAACTTTATTCTCATCCTTTTCCTTGGGAAAATTTTTCTATTCCCAGGAACATTTTATACCCGGGAATAAAATTTAGTAAACTTGTAACAAACATAGGTATATATATTCCTATCATTTTATTCCCGAAAATCAACAAATATAACTTGAAACAAACACATCGTACTGATTTTGAATTGAATCTTGGATGGACAAATCCTTATGTTTAAATTGGGTACTCTTTCTCTAGATTCTATTATTTTTAATTGTTGTGTTTCTTGTGGTTCTCGTTTTAGACACATCTTGTTCTTGAATGACTTTTTGATACATTTATTTGGCTTCTTCAGAAATATGCTAGCAACATCATGGTTTTGACAAGATTAATATCATCAATATATTAAGGACCTCATTATCTATCATCATTAACACCTTATGTTAGTGGCTGTAACATTATTCAAGAACCACAAATTGAAACTTGTAATATCCTAATTTAACAACACATTTGAGATGATAAGAACAATCTGGGCAACTTGGTTGACACACTCAACATGTTTTGGAAGCAAAGAAGTATCATTGTCTGGAGTTGAGTCCTTTGAAAGGCATTCATCAACATCAGTCATGACAGAGCTTATATGCATATTCACACCATTGTAATCAGAATCTTTCAAGACTTTTTGAGCTTCCACAACCTCACCAAGTGCTCCATCATCCATTCCAAAACGAGACAAACAATTCTTGTAAAGGTTTTGTTTCATAGAATCACTGCCACTTTGTGCGACTAGTTTTGTGATTAAACTGATTGTATTGGTCACATTGGTATGAAGCACGTCAATGGTGTATGATGCAAGGCTAACGAGGTCTTCTCCTACACCACCAGGCTTTGATTTGAGAAGAGTTGAACAAAAAGAAGGGTTTGTGGCTTTCTTGCAAATCTCTTGCACATCGACAACCTTAGTGGCATAAGAAGATGCAACACATGAAAGAAACACAACCATTATAGATAAGAAACGAACCATATTGTATTTTTCCAATTGCAAGATTGTGATTTCCTTTGTTTTGCTCCTTAGTTGCTTTATATAGATTTCAACAATTGAAAACAACACTCTCATTTCCATTCATTTTTCCACTCTTTCCTCTCTCGTGAGAAACGTTATTCCCTTTTTCTCTCTTACCCTCCCACGGCTCTCCCTCTTTTCCTCTTAACCTTCACAAATTCATTAGCTAAATTAGGTCTTTAGCAACATGCAATCATACCATCACAAACCTCATGTAAATTAACATATATTTCAAGTGTTAGATTTCTCTCCTTCTCCTTTCTTGTTCAGCCGAGTTTCTCCCTCTCATCACTCATCTTGGGTTTTTGCTAAGGCTTTCCATGGTTTTGGCTCTTAATGTGTCAACTAGTGGTTGATTGAGTTTTATTTTTGGTGATTAGAAGCTAGAAGTAGAAATTTAAGCACAAGATGAACCTTGGATATAGGAGAGTTCAATTCAAGTGTGGTACTTAAAAAGTATGGAGATAATCTAATTGGATTATCTTTTAGCTGGGTTACAATGACAACAATTACATCATATGAGTGACAAAAAAAAGTATATCATTTCCTGCATTGTTAATTTCCATCGTTCTCTTGACATCCTAGTAGATCACATATATCTTATAGACAAAGTAGTACTTAAAAATTAGTCACATAGTATATTCCTTAGTTTATCGGACCATCTTACTTTGATTTTATGTCTTCAACTTCAATTTTCTCACAATTCGTAATTAATATTTAAGGTACTACATGTAATTTGAAATCAATAAGACAAATATTAAACAAATAAATTTCAATCACACACACATACATATATTTTCTATTGGCCCAGTGGCCAACAAATGCGCAAAAACACATACACACAGGAAGGAAAACAATATGGCAACCCAGGTTCGACCTCTTAATTTTGCATAAATTTTTCTCGCACCCAAACTATTAGGATGTAACAACCGATAACAACACACTCAAATGTGTTTGTGTGTCTATATATATATCAAAAAAGTATGAATTGGAGAAAGAGATAAACAATTTTAAACTTTACGATTTAAATTAAATATACGATAGATGATAAAAATTAGCACTATACCAATATAACTTTAAATAATATTCATGATTTATTTTTTTTTATGAAATTGATATATTTATACTTGTAACAAAATATACAAATAAGTTAGAATTAAATTTTGTACGATAGTTATTTTTTAACTTATATGCTAACTTAATTTTTAAATTTAAAATTGTCAATTTTAACTACAATCTATTTAAAACAAATAGAAAAACAATTATAATTTATTTATTGAAAATAAATTTTGTGTAATAATTATAGGTTAAAATTCGAAAAATGAAAATAGTTTAATCTATATGATTATAAACTTTATCAAACCGCTTTTTTTTCACATTTCTTATCTTAGGTAAAAACAAATTAATCAAAATGCCACAAAAGATAAAACCTTCAAACGAATCTGAATGTGATTTTCACTAAGATATTGGTGAAATATTAAAATATTATGTCAGCTTCATCTCTTTTCGTGTGTTGGTCATTTGCTTTTTCAAAACAACCCTTTCAAATATTTATCGTGTTGGGGATACCCTATGTTGTCTTTGGAGAATATATAATCCTTGTCTTTGTAGAACCGATTGAAATGCTGCTTTACCTTCTCATGATCTCACCATAGTCCAAGAATCCCTAACGAGATTGCAGAGGGATTGCAGACTGGCTTTGCCAAGTTGAGAACTAGGATTATCATTTCCAATCTCTCTCATTTTTTGTTTACCATTTTTTTAAACTACTAAAATATGGTTATCATGTCCTATCTTTTTTTTTTTTAATTTTAACCTCTAAAAATTGCATGCACTGTTTGATTACTCTTATTTAAATGTCGGACATATTTTTGAATTGAATCTTCGATGGACAAATCCTTATGTTTGCAATGGATACTCTTTCTCTAGAGATCACTTGAACGATCAGAGATAATGTAGACTTCAACTTTCTCTGTTTTTTTTTATTTTAACTGATAAACAAACTAAAGACGATATTTGTTCAAACAAATGTTAAACAATAAAATGAGACTTAGAACTTAATTGAGCACGTTGAATGACTTAAAATTTGAGCAAAATCCCTACATTCTTAAGCAAGTATGCCAATCCACACAAAATGTCAGGTCCTGAACTTGTTGCCAAAACCTTATGTATATGACAGTTTGATATTAATCATCCTGCTTCACTATGATTGGTGTCTAAAAATTGACCAACAGTCAAAGAATGAAGATCCAATATGAACAAGTGGATAGCTAAAGATTGATACGCAGTAAGCATAGTATGAAAATTTTAATTTGTTAATATAAGACATGTTTTTACATCTTTTGCCAAAGGCCATAAAGCATAATAGAAAAATATGATAACTGTGAGAGTACAGAATATTCAGTGCATATAGCAAGCATACTAGGCTATGTAAGTTGATTCAGCAATTTGATAGCCAAATTGTAATCAGCAAGGTTCACCGTGACTCCAACGATTGTTTTAATTATACTATATTACTTCATCAAAAATGCGATCACCTACAAGCTAACCACCATGCAAGGTTGATATAAAGACCACCACATCTTTCTCTTCCAGTGTAGTACTCAGTTGACCGCTTAGCTCCCAATCACAATCATTCACAAGGACGAGAACTCCAGGTCTACTGCAAGACAAACCACAGGCAGAAATAAATAGTTCAGCAACCATGTAATGATAATATTACACATTTTATGCATCTGGAACTTTAGTTATAAGTAATCTTATATCAACTTATCAAAGGATAGACTCTAGAATAGATAGCAAGTGATCAGAATGATGACCATAAGGTGTATCACGCCAGAACATATCCCCTGTAACTGCCTTAACAGTCTCTAACAGACTGTAACCACTCTAACTGTCTCAACTGGAAACTGCCAGTCATCAAAGGTGTGTTAACTGACATGTGTCAGTTAACTAGAGGTAGTTAGGAGAAGTCTATAAACAGACTCACCAACTTCATTTAATCTCATTGAATTCATTATATGAAAGAGATCGAGAATTTAGTTACGGTAGAAAAGCAAAAGCTCTCAAGATTCATCAAAGGACGAACTCTATTATGGTATCAGAGCCTAACGTTTCGGGCCACCCACCATTTATATGCACGCACCAAGCCCAATAGTGTTGGGTGTGAGGGGTGTATTGGGAAAAACCCAAGTCCCGCATAGAAAAGATAGGAAAAACCCAAGGGACAAAGTGTTCATTCAGTCATTTAGGTTCAGATAATGGTGCACTCCCTTAAGATAAAATTGATCGTAGCTAGACTATTGATTACTTGCATAAAAATAAGCTCATTTAGGGAAACAACTTTTAACTAATGACGCATGATTCAGGTGTATTTATATCATCAAGCTTACACAGTATCTCCTTTCATAAACATTTCAGGCCTCTCCTTAATCAAGTTGGTTCGCACCCAAGAAAGCAATCCTTTCATGGTTAACTGAAAAGCATGAAGAGAATCTTATAAGAATGCAAATCATAGAAGTGCTTTCAAAAAAACCATAGACCAATCATTTTGAAGCCATATACTACCTTGTCTTCTCCATTTTGTTGCTCAAATTCAACATTGACATTGTGAATCTTCTTGGAGTCACAAAGAAGCTCCAAACCCCCTCTGCATGTTTCAACCATTTTAACCAACCAGACAAAAATTAAATTTCTAATCTCAGATATAGATAACTACATCAAAACCAAATGGACATTAATCAGACATCAGTACAAAGACACTGAATGAACTTCAATTTAGTGTTCACGGACCTAAACAAACGAATAAGATAAAGTGGAAAAATCCAAAATTAAAATAACTGTATAATTTAAGCACAATAGTAATTCCAACAGTATTGGATTAAGATATCAGCATGCCTATAGCAATAGAACTTAGTTTAGGTTTGAATTACTCTTCTGATTATACCACAACACATAAGCTGGACACAGTGAAAATCATAACTAAACTCAAACAAGACCTATGAAGCACGGACACAGATACACCAACACGCTGAAACAGATAATAATTTAAGAAAAAAGACATAACTATGTGTAATCATAGGTGTCTGTGTCGTGTGGTGTCGGACACCGATATACACCTAATCCGAGGAGTGTTTGTGCTTCAGAGAACAAGACTGAATAGTTTGACCCTATGAAGCATGGACATTCCTCGGATTAGGCACGTGTCCGACACTGACACATATAATTACACTGAATTATATGAATTTTTCAAATTATTAGGAGTGTCAATGTCATGTCCGATGTGCGTGTCCATGTTGACCAAATGAACCGGTGACCCAACTAGTAATTAGTTCAAATATCATGTCAAACCAATTATAACAATGAACTTAAGTTACTCAATTTGGCTCGCTGAACTATCACTCTCTCATCAAATTAGTCCCTAAGCTATTAAAATCAAGGTTCCTAAACTATGAAAAATACATCAAATTAGTCCCCAAACAATGGTGAAAAACAACCAATTTATTAATTTAATTCCTAAATTATTTACTGTAGTTTTTTGAATTAACAAGTTACAAGCAGAGAATTATAATAAGTGAAAAAAGATAAACTTACCCAAATTCAAGTGTAAGCTGCATGTTGAATGATACTGTTTACTGCGAAACCCCAAAACCCTAGAGAGAGAGAGAGAGAGAGAGAGAGAGAGGATCGAATGATGAGAGAGAGTTAAACTCGAACGGTGAGAGATGAAAGGGGAATACTTCGCAATGTGCAAGCCTTCAATGTGCGTTCAGATTTCTTTGAAAAGCATCAAAGAAAACGATGTCGTTTTACGGATTTTTTTTTATTTATTTCACAAATAGTGTTATTTTAGTCGGCTACAATAATTTTTTAATTGTGCAATTTGTTAGTCTAAATAGAATCTAACATTTCCCCTAAAAAAAAAAAAAAAATCTAACATTGAAATAATACCTTAACACCGACAAGTGACAATAACTATTTTCTTACAATGAATGATATAATAGTAAGTAAATACGTTGAAAGTAATATTAATGGAAAATGTTAGTTATTATTTTTATATTAGTTTCTTCCATTTTCTTTGGGTTTGAACTCAAGAAAATCAACTTTTTATCCGATAAGTAAAATCAGTTAAGTTACTCAACCCCCAATTTCAAAAGAATTTTTTGTAACATGTGATTTCAATGACATGTATTTGGTCAATTTCAAAGCAACGTAATATTATTGTGTTTGATCAACATGATCGTTCAACAAGTACAACTATGGACATTGTTAAACTTTTAGTGCAGTCTACGATTAAGTCCAAAGGTATACAATTTTCTTATGATTTTTAAAAATTGAGCACCGACCCTCTTAGATGTTTAGTCTAATTGTTGGATTGTCTATTTTTTTTTTTTACTTTTTGGTTTGGTGGTGTCGTATTAGTGCATATTTTGTTTTTTTTAACTATGTAACTTTTAGATCATACTATTTCTTGTACTTTGATTGTTTGTTTCAATATATATTCTTTCCTTTCTCCTTTTGGGGAAGAAAAAAACACCCATAAAAGAAACACAATTAGGTTTTAGAATATATTAGTGTAGTGACCGGTGCTAAACATAGGATGACTTGTCGGTGACTTGAACAATGTTTATTAATTACATAGATAAATTCGAAAAATATAAATAAATTGAAATAATTCTTTTCTTTTTTTTTTTGTCTTGAATGAAGTGGTAATCCACTAAAATTAAACTCTCACGCAACTGTGAGGTCACAGGTTCGAACTCGGATCACGACGTCCGGCCTTGCAATTTCGGCATTTGCTAGTTGAGTTTGGATTTCTAGACAAGATTTTGAAATGATTTAATTTAATTTAGTTATGTTATACATGACAAATCCGATAGTGACTCAAACAATGATTATTAATTGATACTTTAATATAATAATATTTTTCATAAAATTAAAACAATTAAATAATGAATAAGCAATCTACATGAGCTGAGTTTAGTTCAGTTTGTAGGGATATCGCATATTATATGCAAGGGTTGGAGTTCGAACTCCGAACACCCAACTTCTCCACATTTAAAATGTGTGAGCTCTAACCACTAGACTACTTGACTTAAAAAAATAAATAAGCACAAAAATATTATTTGTGTAGTTTTTTTATATATGAGGAAACGAAGATTATTCTCGTCTTTAGAGATAACAATGACTACTATTATGATACTCGTGCCCCCTCGTTGGATCAATATGATATTCGTGTCCATCTCATATCCACACATATATCTACTTTATGAGTAATTTGCGGATTTTAATGTATATGCGAATACTTGCATATATCCATGGATAACGTTTTTCTTAAATAGATTTCTTTACAAATAATTATATTGAGTTTCTTCATTCTCTTTTAAAGACATAAAAAATATTAACACAAAAATATTCATACATCTCTAAAAAAAAAAAAAATCTTACTAGACCAAAATATGTCACATTTGTTTTCTTCCACCATTTACCACATAATAATAGTTCAAAATACAACCTCTCTATATTTAGTAAGGGGTCTTAAAATAATTTTATTAATTAATTAACTAGTATTGATAACCGCCGGCACAAACACCATTAAACTTGCGTCCATATCTATTAATTAACTGATAGTTGGAATTTTTTGCTGCAGATACCACCAGATATAAATTCGAAATCCAAATCTAGATTTATGATTGGTTTTAAATAAAATAAGTTTATAGTGATGCATGAAATATATCTACAAAATAGATAATTTGAGGACATCTTTTTGAGATTACATGGATAAATAATTTAAAGATCTAAAAAAAACTAACAAGAATTTTGAAACAAACTTCCCCTATACAATATAGATATTATAAAATTAAAACAAATAAATTTTCGAACAAACTCAAGGCCGATGACATCCAATAAGAGAACATAGGTCATATTAGGAGGAGGATTCATCCAAAATAACAAGACTACTAAAATTTAAAACACCCTTTTTTAACCAGGAAATCAGCTGCAATGTATCCTCATGCAAAATATGTCTTAAACTAACCACCAAATCTCTTCGAAGAACATGTTTAATAGCCATGATCAAATTTTTATACTTGTGATGCACATTCAAACCCTTTTGGATGAAGTCAACAACAATAGTTGAATTAGAGAGACACAATACCTGCTTAAAGCCAATATCTAATAGTATTAATAATATTAGTGGGAAGCATAGAATATAGGCGAGAATGTTGTCGATCATTCCCATCAACAAGATCCTTGATACTCCGGTTTATATCTTAGTAGTGAAAGTAAGAAACATAAGTACAAGGAGGTTCCTTATCTAGTCAAGGGCTATTCCAAAAACCGGAGTTACCACCCCCCCACTTTGAATTGAAACCCGTCCATATGAAGTTTGATATAGTTTGTTGAGTTTCAAGTAGGAAATCTCTTTCAAGTAGTAGCATTTAAGACTAAATTTTCCTCCAAGTGAACATCTTTAAACATTTTGACCCATAATTTATCTTTAAGGTTAAAAGTATCCCACACTATGGGTCCATTTGTTATGGATTAAAATAAAAATGATTTTGACATAAAATAATTTAGAGATTTTAGGAAAAATCAGAATCTATTTTGCGTTTGTTTACCGTGATAAAATCACCTTTTTTTAAAATAATTTAGTTTGTTTAGATACAACTATATAAAAGAGATTTTTTTGGTATTAGATTAGTTGAATCTTTTGACCCTTATTTTCTCTCTCCTCTAAAAAAAATCTATTTTTTGAAAATCTACTCTTAACAAGTTCTCATTTAAAGTTGTTTTAGATATTTCTTAGATTAAGATTTTTTTAAAAAGCTGTAACAAACTAATACAATATTCTTAAAAGAAACTATAATAAACTCGTTCTAATTTGTTAAAGAGATGCAAATTTTGGAATATATCAATATGAATACCAAGGCCATGCAATCTATTGTGTTGAGCCATTTTATCACAACTAACCAAATAAATCTCCTTGTCTTTTGACCCCTTCCACACAAATCTAGATGCAACTTTGTCAAGATAATCACAAATAGATTAAGCACATGCTGGATTTGCATCCCATAAGAAGGTATAAGGTTAATAACAACAATAACAAGAACCAAACTACCAGGAGCATTGAGGAGCATCCCTTTTCAAGAAGCTAGATTGGACTCCACACAATCAACCATATCCACAAAGTCTTGTCGAGGTAATGCTCCCTTGAAATAGTCTGAAAACGAGGTATTCTCCAAAGTTAGAGGTTGATATGATATTGGAGATACTATCATTCTTATTCTTTTTTGCATTAGCGACACCTACAAAAGCAAAAATAATTATTTTTTGAGGTTTACTTTCAATCCTAAGTTATGAAGTCTGGATATGTAGTGCTTTGTAAGGGTATCAACAAAATCATCATTAAAATAACTCAAAATAAATTTTATTAAACGCTCACTCATAGATTCTCCTATATGTCATTACCTTCGCCCACAATAGACATAACTTCTAGGTTTGGTTTATCAAAAGACAATACTACTTATTCACATATTAAATTGAACTATACACATCTTTATTGAAATATCATCACATTGTCTCAATTTTTTTATAAGTCATCTTTTCTAGGATAATGTGAAGTATCTTCTAAGTATTTGTGAATTGTCTTATAAACATTCCATAAAAGATTTTTTTAAAATTTTAAAAATTAACTCCAATACAATATGGATATGTATATGTGAATATCAAAAAGTATCGATGTTCGATACGTACGTATCAAATACATATAGATCTCTATATTTAGAGTATCCGAATTTCATAACTATGACTAAACGCTAAAGTTATCCGACCTTAAAGATAAACAAATTGAGTATTTTCTTTATCTTTTTCTTGTTTTTTTTTTCCCTTTTGTAACAAAAATAAAAAACAAAATTTCCCCTATCTTTCCCAAAAAAAAAAAAAAAAAATTCCCCTATCTTTTATAAAATAAAACAGAAAAATGAATGGATTTAATATAAGATTTGGATTTAGATTCAGTCTCTCCAAAATCTGAAAACACATTATATTACCACTTTTAATTATATTGAAAATCCAAATTCAAACCTCAGACCTAAACAAATAAAACAAAACAAAAACATCATTCTCTTATTCATCAAAAACAACAAAGAGAATCAGAGAAGCAACTATGGAAGATCAACCATTACCAGAAGGAACATTACAAAACATCCTAGAACAAGAAACCTTAAAGTGGGTTTTCGTTGGTGGCAAAGGTGGTGTTGGAAAAACAACATGCAGTTCAATTCTCTCTATTCTTCTCGCTTCTGTACGTTCTTCTGTTCTCATCATATCAACCGATCCTGCTCATAATCTTAGCGATGCTTTTCAACAACGATTCACAAAAACCCCTACTTTGGTTAATGGTTTCTCCAATCTCTATGCTATGGTTTGTTTCTTCACTCTCTCACTCTTACCCTTTTTGAAATTTTCAATTTTTTGATTCCGGTAGTGTTGAATTTTGCTTCTTGTGGTGAATAATTGAACCCCTTTTGTCAATTTTCAATTTTTGTCATCCAAAACTGTTGAATTTTGTTAATTGTTAAGAATAATTGAACCCCTTTTATTTGTTTATGAATCTGAGTATGGCCCTTTTGTCAATTTTCAATTTTATGAATCCAAAAGTGATAAATTTTGGTTCCTGTGATGAAGAATTGAACCCCTTTTATTTTATTTTTATGAATCTGAGCATGCCCCTTTTGTCAATTTTTTATTTTTTTAATGCAAAAGTGTTGAATTTTGCTTCTTGTGGTGAATAATTGAACTCCTAACAATTTTTTTTCTCTATGAATCTCAACATTACCCTTTTGTTAATTTTCAATTTTTGGCTTATAAAACTGTTAAATTTTGTTTCTTGTGGTGAATTATGGAACCCCTCTTATTTTTTATGAATCTGAGCATGCCCCTTATGTCAATTTTCAATTTTTGTCATCGAAAACTGTTAAATTTTGTTAATTGTGGTGAATAATTGAACCCCTTTATTTGGGATTGGTTTGTGTAATTTGTTGTGTTGTGATGATCTGTTTCGTAGGAGGTGGATCCTACAGTTGAGCATGAAGATATGAGTAGTTCTGATGGGATGGATAATTTGTTCAATGAGCTAGCTGGTGCAATTCCTGGAATTGATGAAGCTATGAGCTTTGCTGAGATGTTGAAGTAAGGATACTTTGACTTATAAGCTATAATCTTATTGAACATGTTTTTATTTTTTTCCTTCTGATTTTTGAATTAGTTTTTGAGGTATGTGAATGTTTGATGTTTACCATAGAATAGACTGATTTAGGGTGAATCTTTTGGGACATTTCAGTGATTTGAGTGAAAGATAGGTTGATGATAATTGTATGTAATAGTTTCAGAAAGTGTTTGTTATCACCCTTATCGGAACTTTTGAAAAAACGTATGTCGAAACAACACTAGAGAGAAAGAGAGAGAGCTGGCATTGCACCTATAGTAGAAAAGATGGTGGAAACTAGGCTTAGGTGGTTTGGGTATGTAGAGAGAAGACCTGTGGATTATATAGTGAAGAGAGTAGACTAGATACTAGAAAAACCACAAGAGAAACTATTAAGAAAGATCTAGAGATAAATGAGTTGGATAGAAATATGATATATGTTAGACCTTTATGGCGTCGTTTTCGTTTGATTTGATCCATGTAGCCGATCCCACTTAGTGGGATAAGGCTTGATTTGATCCATGTTAGAACTTTGTTGTTGTATCCTGAAAATAGATACCGAGGTTGATATGTTTTTTATCATATCTTTCGTTAGTCAATTTTTTCGTGTAAGATACACAATTCCTTTTTGCATGAATCCTACTATGCTTATGAATATGATACCTGCTGTCCTGTTCTCTCCTGGGCCTCTGATTGGTGCCTCTGTCGTTGTAGTGCTTTAACTGCTTCTTCTTTATCTTAACTTTACCCTAGGCAGGCAAGCAAAACAAATTATTTTAACTTACGACAATGTCCCAACGTAAACTTGTGAAGATAGGTTTTCAAGGAGCAAAAAGATATCTATTAGTCCTTATTTGTTGCTTGTTATCTGGAGAATTTAGATTAATCTCGAGGTTTTGCTTGTGATTATTTATGGGAAAACAATAGCCTTTGATGAGTATCAATATCATATCTCCACACCAAATCATCGTAGTGAGTTATCACATTGGTATCTGGTGGTGGGATAGCAAACAGTTTCTCACATGTCATAGAAAATTGATTTCTCTTGGGAAGTTAGGACATGGGAATCGTAAATTATTTCACACACAAAATAATAGGATACACTAAAAAATTCCTATCATAATTCATAAGTCTCTGAGAAATCCTTGAAAAATTCTGTAGTAAAGGGTTAGCTAACCTTATTGCATAAGTAAAAATTGCTTTGTCAGCATTCAAGCATTTATTGATTTTCTATGATTGATTCGTCTAGAAACCTGTTAACCAAGTGTGTGCTGCTCCCATAGGGCCAAAGGGATATTGAAATGTTGCTTTTCAACTCAACTTTTATATTGTTCATCATATTTTTTACTACGCTGTCAACAGCCCTGTGATCACATGCTATAGCGGTTTGGCAGAGCAGTTTAGGGCTCTGCTGCGATGCAATTTCAATGCTACCAGTAGCAACAAAAGTGGCCGCTAATTGCGGCAGAGAAGGCGTTTCACAGCCGCATAACACATCTTAAATTATTTTTCTTTTTGCTTTTTTATATGGTTTCATAAGCGGATCGCAATGCCCTGTTTTTCTTTTTTTGAAACAGTTGGCAATACCATGTGTTGCCCTCTGATATTTTTTGACTCAATTAGTAGTCAAGTTATATCGGGTTTTGATTTGTTTTCTTTGACCGAAGGGTTTGTTGTTATTAGTGTTGGTGACTTAATTATAATTATTAAGTTTGATTATCCGTTTAATTTGGTTTATTTTGCTATTTTTGAGTATTTATGTATCTTGTTGGGATTTGTGTTTAGTTGGTATACTAATTTTTAGTCTTCACAATAGCAGCTATCCTACTATCTGCTATACCGTTATAACAGTTTTGGGGCCTGGCACTCCGCGTCACTATCTAAGATTAACAACAAACGGTTTTTGATCTATAATATTAATTATTTTTTTTCTTTCAGATTGGTGCAAACAATGGATTATTCTGTTATTGTATTTGATACTGCTCCCACTGGCCATACCCTTAGACTGTTGCAATTCCCGTCAGTTTTAGAGAAGGGTCTTGCAAAGGTGATGTCTTTGAAGAATAAATTTGGGGGTTTGTTTAGTCAGGTATGCATTTAAGGCTTAGACTTCTTGCATCACATGATATTTTCTATAACTGTGTGAAGTTGACTAGGTTTTGTTTCAGTATATAAACTGTTATTTTTTACCAGTGTTGTCTAATAGTGGTATTGCAGCGCTATGGCGTAGGGGAATTTGAACAAATTGCTTTTGTTCCGCACTCCATATTTAGTATCAAGTTTTGTGCATTGTAGTATATCTGAATTTGAACAACACTATTTTCTGTGATTGACTCTATGAATAATCAAATGTTTTGGTTCTTCTGATTTTGGACAATATTTGCATACGTTTGGTTCATTTTTTATTTTGTAATTGGCAACTTTTCTGAACTTTCATCATCACAGATGACTCGCATGTTTGGCATGGGTGATGATTTTGGTGAAGATGCAATCCTTGGGAAGCTAGAAGGAATGAAGGATGTAATTGAACAAGTTAATATGCAATTCAAAGATCCAGTAAGAATTTCATCTAATTTCTGTTTTGTATTGTCTTGGAAAGTATATTTACGTTGTTTATTCTTTCGCTGAATTGTGCCGTATATTATCGCCAATCAATAAACTTTAGTTTTTTTTTCCTTCATATACTCAAACCTTAGATTTGTATATTCATAAAACAAAATGACCTTATAATTGTTTGTATTTTTCTCTATTCACAGGACATGACAACCTTTGTCTGTGTTTGCATTCCCGAATTCCTCTCGCTTTATGAAACAGAAAGATTGGTTCAAGAACTCACAAAGTTTGAGATCGACACACACAATATCATCATTAATCAAGTTATCTTCGACGATGAAGGTAGTCTGTTTGTTATATCTGTGGCATATATATTTGCATTTCCTTATATAGATTTTGTCAGCTAATCTGTTTTTTTTTTTTTTCCTGCAGATGTCGAATCCAAGTTACTTAAAGCAAGAATGAAAATGCAGCAGAAGTATTTGGACCAGTTTTACATGTTGTATGATGACTTTAACATTACTAAGCTGCCACTGCTTCCACAAGAGGTAAGTTGTTTTGTTCTTGATTTCAGAGTTGGCCCTCAAGTAGCTGCGATATAGCGTAGCAGAATTTGAACAAATTGTTATTGTTCCGTGATATACAAAGTTTTGTCTAATAGAGGCCATAGTAGCGCTATAGCTCTATAGTATATTATATGAGTATATTATGTCTGTATCAATCAGACTTTGATGGTAGTGCAAATTTACAGGTTACTGGTGTTGAAGCTCTGAGATCATTTTCAAAACATTTTACGAAACCGTATGAATCCATATGCAGTAGAGATCAAGTAGAGCGGTTAGAGAATAGAGTATCGGCGCTGCAATACCGGTTAAAAGAGGCAGAAGAAGAATTGGAGAGAGTCAAAACAGGGAAGAACAAGGATTGATTGTTTCATTCATATATATGAATAATGTCATTACTGTATTCTCTTTTGGTTCACATTTTATTTTTTGAAGGCTAAAACTTATAAAGCATCATTCTCTTTTCTGTTTTGGGATGCTATGTAAACCAAAAAGTAAAAGGTTAAAATTGTTTAGGGTAGTCTTATTTGTTTCAAGAATATTCTTTACCTGTAACTTTCAGCTTATGAGTTGGATTTTTTTTTTGGAGTATTCTTGACTTGTTTGTTTTTAAACTTTCCAAGTTAAAAGGTAAAGGTGACATGGTATAAAATGTGCAATTGTTCTACATGAAAAAGCTCTAGTTGATTGTGCTTGTGCAGCCAAGTTTGATGTACAATATTTCGACTAGAGATTAAATTTCATACACTTTCAGTATTAAATAAAAAATACACTTTCAGTATGAAATGAAAAAAATTTGTTGAAAAATCACACTCACTCGTATGTGTGTCGAAGTATAGTGTATATAAATATAAACCTAGAGTAGCAAGAGCTTTTGTTTCCAATCAATCATTCTATTCATTGACTCATGATAATAATATTCTCTCTCCTTCCACTCTTATTTTATGATAGAGCGCATGATATTGAGAAGATTTATTCCGCATTTTACTTTGATCACAATATAATATTTTGAATTATATTATTTCTAAACATCCGAATCAAACGAATTTCTGCTTTTGTTTTAGTTAAGTCGTGTAGTGAATATAAATTCTCATTTTAAGATAAATAAGTGAGATGTCTGACGTTCGAATCTGACTTTACATATATTATGCAATGTCCCAATCAACTTATCTAAGCTCGTAGAGAGTCGGGGACTGTTTCTTAAATACTTCTAATTGGTATTTGTACCATAATAACTATATCTTGAAAAAAAAGACATATGTCGATAAATAAAGGAAAGAAAACTTCTAGTTTTTATTTCCTTCATTGTGTTATCTCATGTGATTCAAAAGTAGACAAGATAATTTTTAAAGATATATAATTTTTTTGACAAAAGCAAAACGATATTCATTCATTCAAATCGATGAATTACATCATTCAACACCGCTAAAAACGTAAAGGATGAATCGGCGAATAAACTCACAACATCCGAGTTAATAGCATACAACGCCATAATGCCTACAAAAATATATGATAAAATAAAAGTGACCGGAATACCCATAGCCTCCGGATCTGCAACGTTGATGCCCAAATCTTTAATTGAATAATTGATCTTTTGATATGAATCAAATGAATACCGCAACAAGATGGGAAATCAAACAATGCCGCACAAGACGACGAACAATACACCACCACACTCAGATGGCGAAATCACGAAGAAAAAACTTAGATCTATCTGAAAATCACTTATTTAAATTGAAATAGAGAGAAAATGATGACGATGAGTGATTTTAGATCAAAAATTGACTCATAACCACTCCTCAACGATGAAGTTGGAAGAGAAAACCAAGAGAGAAAAAATTAGGGCCGGTTTGTTGGAGAGGGAGAGAATTGTTATGTTGAACTCAACTTGTCGATTGTTAAATTCTCAAGTTTTTTTCCAAAGACATACTTGACGACTAAGATTTACTTTAATTAGTTTATTCCACTTATATACAGTTCAGAGTTCAGCCACTTAACTTATTGCATAAAAAACAAAATCAATTGGCTATTTAAAGATAAAAAACCTTATGGCAGTGAGGGTCATATTCAAGACATGCACGCCTAGCTATGAGTCAATATGGGAACTGTTCTTCATTGTTGTCAGCAACCGTTATAGTGTCACAGATCTATCAACTATAGTATAGAGGACATGTATGTAGCTAGTACTATTCCCACGCCTGACAAGTACTTCCATAAGCGGAATCATAACATTCATTAAAGAATAGATTTCAACGTTTATAGGAAAAAATATTTTGATAGAGTTTAATTATTCTACATTGGCGATGAAAAATTATTTTATACATGCATTTAATAATATATTGTAATATTTTTTAATTAATGAATACGATAACTCATATGTTTTTTATATTTATTAATTGATGTAACAATATATAATATGTAAAATACAATGTATTTAATTTAATTCTTTTGACAATTAAAGTTGTCTAACATCGTATTTATACGATTATCAATTTAATAATAATAATAAGTTTTCATCTTTTTTAATTAAACTAACACTTACTTTAGATGTATTTTACACGATGTTTCAAAAGGTGTTATATTTTGGTTGTTAAAAGATCACTTCTCAATATTTATCAAGACATCTTGGATTGAAATTTGCATTTATAAACTTAAAAGTAACCCATCTCCTTATTTTCATTTCCAACTGAATTTCAATGCAAAATTAAGGTAAAAACACATTTTATAATCAAACCCATATGATCAAACAAGATAGAACTTTTATTTATTTATTTATTTATTTTTAAAATTTGAACGGATATGTAACTATAAGAGTTCCCGATTAAAAGCCAAAATACTTATTAAAGCATTAAAATAATTAACTTTATGTTTTGAACTGGACCCAAGCTCATTCCTGAGATCAGATGGACTTAACGATAAAGGTGCACACCTCATTTAGTGTGTTGGGGGTGGAACCCCTTAGTGTGCACCTCTATTGTTAGGCACCATCTATTCCAAAAACTCATTAGGCACCACCTCCTCCGATGAGATCAGGTGCGTTCCTCTATTGTGCTTTATCAAATCTAGCTGACGATCTAGTTTCACTTTGGATCAACAATTCGATTCACTAAAAACATATCGATTAGTTTCTCAAAGATAATATTGATTACCTTTCATGGAGGAAACACGTGGGAATTAAAAATAAAAATATCCAGCACGATTTTAAGAATAATTTGTGATTAACCAATTACTAAGCAAGGGTTAAGAAAAACAAGCACGAAATTTACTACTTAATTATTTATACTTAAAGACGAAAAGTGATTTTCTTGATATAGAACAAATGGTTCCAATGTTCATATATATTTCCATAACTATATATTACAAGGGTGATAATTGATGACTAGAAATTGAAGGTTAATTGTTTCTACTCTAATAACAATATACAAGAAGCAAATTCCTACAAATCACACAAAACAAAGAACAACAATTCTAGGTATGATGATATGAAGGTGTAATCTTGATAACAAGGCCAGGGAAGACATCATCAGGGTCATGAATATGAGGATTATTCTCAACAATAAAAGTATCATTACACTTATCACTAATTGTGTTAAGTGTCTCACCTTCACCAACCACATAGATTTCGTCGCATGGTTTGGACAAAAGATTGTTACTCTCTATGATGTTGTGATACTCATGATCATTTTGAATCATAGAACTATCTCTGTAAATGGTAAGAAGTATGAGAGAAACAAGAAAAATAGCACAATACCATGAAGTTGCATCAGCTATGGCTTTTGAGCTTAATTTTCGTCCCTTTCTTGAGTTGAAAGAAACCATGATGATCAAGATAAAAGTGAGAAAGAATTTTTGAGGGAATAAAAGCGAGAAAGATTGATGAGAGAAAATAATGATTTGGAAAGTGATTATAAAGAAAAAGTAAAGATGGAGCATGATGTGTGTGTGAGGGTCAGTGGACTTGAGATGGAGAAAAATGGGGGAAGATGGTGTTAATATTATTTTTTGTATATAAACAAAGAAGTAACTAGAATCTTTCTTTATTTTTTTTTTATTTATAGGAAAGTATCTAGATTCTTTTTGACTAAACGTGTGAAACTAGATTTGGACCTATAATTTCTTGCAAACCACTAAAAACATAAGACCGCTCTTTAGATATATGATGATTGTTTTCCGACATTCATCGAACATCAATTAACTGTCATGAATATTTTTGAATTCGATTGAGATATTTTTTAAAATAAGCTTACCTGATTTAAAAAGTACATTGAACTGTACTTAATTACCGTTCCACTTTTCCTATAAGCTTACCTGGTTTAATGTTTTGTTCTCATATGTTTTAGTCTTGTTTTGGCACCATTACATTTTTTGGTATCAAGTAGGCAATTATACGAATGATGGACCAATATTTACTAATTTTGAAATAAATTTGGTAAATTGAAAATTGATATAAACTAATGTTGGTGATCATATCATTGACACCTATTCATATATAAAAGAGGAAATTACACTCATCTTTTATAAAAGATGCTTAAATTACACTATCTCTCTTTTATCATAATATGACACTTAGACCATTCATAATGGTACAAAACCAGTCTTACTTCCGAAGGGATAGAGAACCAAAGAATTTTTTCTTCCAAAAGAGAAAAAAAAAATAGAAGAAGAAAGTTGGTTCTTTTTAGGTATCTTAAATTGGTTTAATTTATAAAAAAATAAAATTGCTTTAATAACAAATGTATTTAAATTAAATGAGTAATAAATATGTTTAATAATTATATAAAAATAATAAAATTACTTAGTTAGTTGCCACATTGGAGCCAGGTCAATAATGTCATCCACATGGATGAACACATCAACATCTTGTTTTTCAACATAACAACCCTATGTGATTCTTCCAATTACCAATTTCGGTGGAATAGTTTGGTTTCTTAAAAAAAACATGAACCCATGTTATAAACACTCAAATTTAAATGGACTAAAAGGTAATAATTACTTTTTGGTATGTACCACTACCACATGAAATTTACACGCAACTGTGGAATTTTGGATTCATACTTCAATGAAAGTTTTCATCACTTAATATTGTCATTGTTAGTTAAACTAATCTTATAAAATAAAATAAAAATAAAATAAAAAGATAGTTAACCCTAAAATTTTATATATATAATACTAAATGTTAGATAGTCCTGATCTAACCCTAATTCCGTTATTTTTGGTCGGTCTAATTAATTTCTATGAGAAAAAAGGTTCGAAAGAAATTGAATCGGGTAGCACATGACAACACTTCACAACTTTCACCACAGGGCAACTCCTATTTTTGCTGAAATATTGTTGCTTCCAAAATAGATATATAATATTAAAGATTTTTTTAAGCCACTAACGCCCTAGCGGTTCCATTTTTGATAGCAGTTCATTTTTATTATTAGCGGTTCCTTATTTGATGACGGTTTCTTTTCATTATTTTTTTCTTCTTTCGGTTACCACATAAAAGTTCCTTTTCATTTTTTCTTTTGGTTACCACATAGCAGTTTATTTTCCTTTTCATTTTTATAGATTTAGCAGCCCTTGCGGTTATGATCGGTTTCTTGGTGCACGCTTACTAAGTGTTACGATATTAAAGTTGAATCGTTAAAATTTCTGATAATTTGATTGATTTAGATGATAATTTATCACAAGGAACTTCACTTTTTAGTGTAATTTTGTCTCATTGTCTGCCTCTTTGCTTCTCCTATATTATATTACTTGAAATGTTATTTATTCTGACTTTTTATTTGCAAAAATCACTAGATTATAACATTGCTTTGCTTTCTCAGTTTGACTTTTAAAACATGTTTACAATTTTCAATTTCCTTATTTTAGTTGTTTTTTAACATTAATGTAATCAAATATGAAGGTTGAGAAAGGAAAACTCAAGAACACAACATGATGATATTAATTGGTGTAATTGTTGCACCTTTTTTGTTGCCTTTTGCAGTCGTTTCATAGCATAGTATTGAAAATAACTATGCAAGTAAAAATATATCCAATGTAATACTTATGTATGAAATTCTACAATGCATAGATTAAAATCTAGTAAATTCTAGCTATTAGACTACTTGACAAACAAAAAAGAATCTAGGAAATTTAAAAGTGTGAGTAGACTATAGTGATTTTATCAAAAAAAGATTATAGAGAGAATAGCGTGATCAATAAATAACAACCCTAGAAGCATCGACTTATATACCTAACCAGACAACCCTAGAAGCACTCTTTTTACCTCGCTGCGCTGCCCCTCTCTTAGAAAAGTGAATCTTCATTCTTCCTTCCATACCTCTAGGTCAGTGATATATTCCATCATCTGTCTTTGTTTTTTTTTCCTTGTCTTTATTGTTTAATATTAACCCTTCTATTGAAGGCATGTCAGGTGTATATATTAATTTTTTCAAATTATTACTGATCGGTGTATCCATGTGAGTGTGATGTCCAGTATATCTGTGTGTTGGTTCTTCATATATAAGTCGTTTGCTTGAACTTTAACAACTCTAATGTATTATAAAAGTCCTTCTGTCAATTGTACACGTTAGTTAATGTTTCTTATTCAGTGGTCATATACAATTACCTTACTCCCTATTAAATTTAATTTTACCAAATAGTCGTCACAAGCACCAAAATACCGAGTAATGTTATAAAAGTCTTTTATGATGAAACTTTAGGGTTTTGAAATTTTAACAAATAGCTGGTTTTTCAAACTATTTTTGTTTGATGATGCCTTACTGTTTTTGAATGTTTTAGTTTTGTGATACAAATTTAGATAGGGAAATGTTTAAGTGCACGACAAATTTGTCGTCACAAGCACACGAATACCGAATATCTAACCTATTACTTGCTATTATCCAGTGACAAACTACGCCGATTTATATTTAGGGTTGAGACTTTACGGTTTTAAAATTTTAACAAATAGTTCCTCAATTTTTGTTTTTTTAACAAATAGTTGATTTTTCAACCTATTTTTGTTTGATGATACCTTACTGTTTTTGAATGTTTTAGTTTTGTGATACAATTTTAAATAGGGAAATGCTCAAGTGCACGATAAATTTGTCGTCACAAGCACCAAAATACCGAGTATCTTGCCTATTACTTGCTATCATCCAGTGGTCATATACAATTACCTTACTCCCTTTTAAATTTAATTTTACCCTAAAAGACAAACTAAGCCGATTTATATTTAGGATTGAAACTTTAGGGTTTTGAAATTTTAACAAATAGCTGATATTTCAGACTATTTTTGTTTGATGATACCTTACTGTTTTAGAATGCTTTAGTTTTGTGATACAATTTTAGATAGGGAAATGCTCAAGTGCACGACAAATTTGTCGTCACAAGCACACGAATACCGAATATCTCACCTATTACTTGCTATTATCCAGTGGTCATATACAATTGCCTTACTCCCTTTTAAATTTAATTTTATCCAAAGAGACAAACTATGCCGATTTATAGTTAGGGTTGAAACTTTAGGGTTTTGAAATTTTAACAAATAGTTGAGTTTTCAAACTATTTTTGTTTGATGATACCCTACTGTTTTAGAATGTTTTAGTTTTGTGATAGAATTTCAGATATACTTCATATCCTAGAAAATAATAAGAATTAAAATCCGATGATTGGTCACCAAGTGGCTTTCAAATTGCAATCAAAATTTAGAGTTGATGTTATCAATATTTTCTGCTAATAATATCTATCTACTTTTTTCAGAACTTTTATTATAGTTTGAATAGTATATTTTTCATATTGATTTTTACATTGTTTCGTTTTTATTGCTGATGATTGGAATAGAAAACTTGTTGATGATTGGAATAGAAAGCTTGTATCTTTTTAGAGTTTTTATTTGTTAAAAGAAGTAAAAGAAGAGAAAAAAGAGAGTAGAATAGAAAGTGTTGTGCAGAACATAACATGAATTTTCCTTATAATTGCATAACCCTTTTAAAAGTGAGAAGAAAGAAAGTATTTGTAGGAATGACTAGTCATCCTAATATTAAACAACAAATTCCTAAAGTATAAGCGATAATTAATAACAGAAAAATAAACTCCTAATGACTATTTCAATTTTTTTGTGTATACAGATTATAATTGTAAAGTATAATCCATAATTAATAACAAAGAAATAAACTACTATTCTTAAACAACAGTTTTTTTTTCTTTTCTTTTCAAGTACATAGTTCTTTTCATTGCAGAGTTCACTCTCAGAATCTGAGATGGAGGGCTCTAACAATTCAGATTTAAGTTGTGATGGAGAGTGTGTATTTGTGAATTCACATGAGAAGCCGATGTTGCTGAAGTCTAGCCTTCAACCTCTCAATATGGACTTGCCTCATAGTTCTGATGATGATAATAGTTCCGTAGTTTCTTTGAATGAGGGTTGTGAATCACCTTTGTCGTCATGGGATTCCGAACCTGAAACTGATACTTTGTCTATAATCAGTTCTCATGGCATGCCTGAGGAACCCCTTGAAAACCTGGAAGAATGTCTTGATATGGAACAAGAAAACCAGTTTGTTGGGGTGGAAAATACAGATGATAATTTATTGTGGGAGATGGACAATAAAAGTTATGATCAATTACTCAAAAAGTTTAAAGAAAATGAGGAAGAGCTAAGAGTTTCCAACTTTAAACTTCAGCTTTCGGAACAAGAGATTATAAAGTTGAAAGTTCATGTTGAGAATAGTGAGGGTCAGCTTGATAAGGTGCGTGAAGACTTGAAGCTGAACAAGGAAGAGCTGCGTAAACAAAAAGAGCGTTCGGAAGTAGAAATGGCAAAATGGGCGAAGGAGCTTCAGGTAGCTAATGAACAGCTCAAAAAATCAAAATGGAAAATTGCAACAATTGAAAAGGAACTTGATAGTAAGTCATCCAAGACTCGTCTATTGGCAGCTCAGCTAGTTTTAGAGAAAAATCAAATTCAAGTTCTTGAAAACCAGCTAGATTCATGGAGAAATAAGAATAAAATGTTAAAAGACATGCATGAGGCTGTTAAAACAACCAAAGATCTTTGGGTGCAAAAATTGAACTCTCGCATGTTTGATTTGGAGGCTAAGTTCTCTTTGGAGAAAGATGAGCTAATCAACAAATGGTCTTGCAAGATGTCCGAAATGGAAAAACAATTGACCTCTAAACTGGAGGATTGTGAGTCTAGAAACAGTGAATTAGAAAACAAATTAAGGCAATATGAAGCTGAAAAGATGAAGAATGAAGAGTTGAATGCTACTCAACAAATGGCTTTGGAAGATACAATCTGTTATTTGAGGGAAGAACTTGGTCAGAGAAAGCATGATGTAGAAGCTGCAAAAAACAAATTCGACATGCTAATGATTGAAAGAGACGAAGGCTATGTCAAGATTGATGAGCTTCAGGCTGAGATATGGTCACACGAGGATCAAATATCAAATATGAAGAGATATATTCGTGAGCTAAAAGTAGGACTGAAGGAGCTGGAGATCAACAAAACTACACTGGATCAAGTAATTCAAAAGTTAACGTTGAGAGTGGGAGAACTTAGTAAAGAGGTAACCAGGCAGAACGGTGTGATCTCCGATAGGGCTGAGGAGAAGAGGGAGGCAATTAGACAGCTATGTTTTTCCGTTGATCATTATAGGAGTCTATATCTCGAACTTCAGGAATTCATTGGTTATTGGTGCCGTGGCGGTCACACTGTTATAGCTTCCTAATGTTACATTCCCTTCCTTTTATTTTGTTTTATAGATCTTTTGTTTTTAGTTTTTCATTCCTGCTATGCACCTAAACATTGCTGAATACTGTCTTCTTGCTTTTGACTCTAGTAGGTCAACCAGTCACATTGATAATTGAAGGTGATGAAGTTTTTAAGTTGATTTCATTATAGTTTTGATTTCTTCGAAATGGATGTTTTGTGGAAAAATATCGGTTTAGCATGAAAAAATATCGTAATTTAATCTATATAAAATCAATATTTGTTTCACCTGAAAGTTTAATATTGGTTTGGAGGCCCCAATTAGATAAGCAACGCTGAGTTTGTGAGGGAGAACCTTGGTTCTATCCCCGCAACCTAAGAGAGATGAAGAGTTTTAAGCTGTGATCAAGACGATAAATTTTTTCTTTTCTTATGCGAGTCTTGAGAGCATAATTTATTGCATTTTCAACCTCTTAGTTTGATTTGAGTCTTGGAAGCAAATAGGAGATTTGGAATGTACCTTTCTAAGACATGAACTGCTTCATTGAAGATCAAGATCACAAATCTGATATATCAAATGGCCATTCCTATGACTTGGTTAATGTCTTGGAGGTTTATACTGATTAAAAGTGTATATTGAAGTTGTAATACAAGATGTTTTTGGGAGTTGGCAGAGTCTGAGTCCATCAAATTTGTCGGCGCGTTTTTTTCTTCTTCTTTCTTTTTAGTGTGCGTTGTGTTGGTTGTTGTGGCTATGTTGCTGGGAGTTGGTTCTGCACGGCTATTTTTCCTGTCGATGTTGCAGCTGCATATTTGTGTTTTTTTTTTTTTTTGTGGCCTTCGGTTTGGTTGAGACTTGTAGAGGCGTGTTGGCTCTGTCCGACTAACTAAGTCGGTTTGTTCGTAGAATAAAGTTTGATTGGGTATTAAGTTAATGCTAGTAACAAATAGCAATATGTATCAAGTTGAGGGTAGAGATTTTATTCGTTCTCTGGGAGGGACACTGCTTATTGTAACAGAACTCTCTTGAGCAAATTTATGTCCACTTGGAGCAATTCTTATGCTCTAGTAAAAAAAATAAGACTTTTCCTTTAAAAAAAATGGAAATTTATTTGCATCATAGCTTTTAAATGTTGGTAACATGTTTGTCAAGTTTTTGTATTTTTTATGTTCATTCTTTGTCTGATGTTGGTTCTACTACCCATGCTTCTTATGCTAATGTTGAAGTTGTAACTGCATTGAACAAAAATCAGTTTTAGTCTTAAAAGGACATTTCTTATCACTAAATGATTTTTAATGACTCAGTTAGTAATGCTTTTGTTTGAAATCAAGAACCATAGCATGCCATATAGCTATTAAAAAAAAAGGCAAGCTGTCAAAAAGGGGAAAAAAAAGAAAAAAAAGGAAGGAAAGAACATTGTTATCTCAAGTGATTCATAACTCAATTGACGTTGCTGATATTGTTAGATTCAACACATTCACCAGGTTTGAACCTAGGACGTCAAAAGTAACTGATCAAGTTAATTTATAAAGATAGATTTGAGGACAAAAATTTACCTTATCTACTTTACACCACTATACATTCCTTTCAGGCACATATATAACAAAATAAGTCCTCTAAAAAAAGCTTAGTCTTTTATAGGGGAATGAACTTATAAGCTTAGTCTTTTATAGGGGAATAAATTTGTAGTATTTCATCAGATGACAAGTTGCAAATAGTACATCAAGAAACATATATACTTTTGCTAAGGTGTGAGCGTCAAGTGACCCCATTTGTTTGTCTACGGCTAAACTTAACCATAGATTTTTGAAAATAATTATGAAGCAACTGATTACAACTTTGTATGGTACTACCAAACTAGGTGATATTGTTGCTGCCTCCATGAAAAGCATCGACCAGAAATTTCGAGTCGAGTGTAAAATCCATGTTATCGAAACGAAGGTCAGCTGCCCATAGTAACACCTGATAAAATCCCACCGTTTCATATGTCTCCACTCAACACAATGGGGAAACCTAAATGGTCTTCACAAGCACAACACATCTGTCGGCATCACGAATTAACATATCAATACCAACCTCATTCTGAGATGATGAGAAAGAGGCATCAACGTTATATTTAAATCTACATGGGGATAGTTTTTTCCCACCGATGGTTGATATCGTTACTCGGTCTAGGCTGTTGATGCGCATCTGCATTCATTACGCCGACACGCTCTAAAATATTTTTGACTTTTAAATAAATTTACCTTGCGGCCCACCCTTTTCTCCATTTCAATACGTTTTACTATCATACTTTCAAGTCACTCGAAATGGGTAGATCATTATTTTGAATTTCTAAAGTAGGTAATTTAATTTTGGCTTAATTACTAATGTGTCCCTTAAGTTATTTATTGGTTATATTTTAGTCCCATAAGTTATTAACGTTACAGTTTGGTCTCTTTAAGTCATCTTCCGTCAACCAAATAAATCACCACCGTCAAAACCGTTAACCCAATGTCTAAGGTGGATACACATTGCAAGTTGTCACGTCACGGTTCACATGTACCTATTTAACGTTTTGGCAAAAGACTAACGGTGAGGATTTATTTGGCTAACAGATACTAACTTAAGGGAGCAAATTGTAACGTTAATAACTTATGGGAC
>Ga0315914_1001629_pt1 | contig 33888 bp, 15 predicted proteins | sample MpolenodulesMG_FD_203920 | JGI IMG/M metagenome (GOLD analysis project Ga0315914, IMG submission 203920) | Medicago polymorpha root nodule microbial communities from Los Angeles, California, United States - elongated nodules | ecosystem: Host-associated > Plants > Roots > Nodule | place: USA...
CAACTCCTTTAGTTGGGAGTCATATTTTAGTTCGTCATATTGTGAGAGTCCAATTCTTTCCGCTAAACTCAACCTATGGTGTATTCTTTCAACGTGTGGAAGTGTCTTCAATGAAATGTATTTTTTGAAAGAAAAAAAGTGGTAACCAGCGAGAAGTCAAACCATTAAATAAGAACATTGTATTTTACTGTTATAAACTTTGAAGTGAGAATAAGAAAATAAAAATGCAGGATCTATGCAATACTTCCTCTGATCAGATGTAGTTCAATGTTTGAAAGAGATAAAAAAAATATATATTATTAAGTTAAATATAGATGGGTTGTTCCCTTGAGCTTAGCTCGGTTGATAAGAACAAAGCATAATATATGTAAGGTCCGGGTTCAAATCTTGGACACCGCAGAAGAAAAAAAATATAGATGGGTTAAATATGTTTTTGGTCCCTATAAATATACTAACTTTTCGTTTTGTCTTTCTAAAATTTTCCTTCAACTTTTAGTCTCAAAAAGTTTTCCATCTTCACTTTTGGTCCTTATTTTAAAGTAAATTCATATGTAGAATTCTTATTTTTGAATAAAATTTTGCAGAAAAATTCATAATATTATAAGAATATCTCCTAAAAAAATTAGAATTTTTTAACAAAACATGAATTTAATATGAATTTTTATATTTTTGAAAGTTAAAAATTCATATTTAATTTATGTTTTGTTTAAAAATTCTATTTTTTTGGGAAATATTTTTATAATATTCTACACATTTCTGCACAATTTCATTAAAAAAAAAGAAACTAAAATTAACTTAAAAATAGGGACCAAAAATAGTGATTAAAATTTTTATAGGGACAAAAAGGTTGAAGGAAAATTTTAGAGGGACTAAAACGAAAATGTGGTATATTTATAGAGATCAAAAACATATCTGTTATATAGTTTTTTTCTTTAACTTGACTGAAGCCAATGTTTATATAGTTGTTAGATCATAAGTTAAAATTTAACGGAACCAAACATTACACAGTAAATGAATCAAAAAAATTCATAGAAATATTTTGTTGAATGTTTTAATTTTTTTTATTATATTAAATGTGATATTTTAATGAGTGTATAAAATGTCTAATTTCGCCATATAGTGCTCATAAACAACTAGTACTACTATATTTGAACTTGTAACTTTTCATTTCTTTACGTTTAATGTATGGGTTTTCTTAGTCAGTGCACACAGCATGCCATGAAGAGCACGTTAGTCGGTCAAGGACTGAACTAGACTAAAATAGTAGTAATATTAGGTAAGTGGGAACCAACAACATTTGTAACAGTTTATTGACCCGGTATAGTAGTAGAACACAGATTTCTAATACTTGTGAGTTGTGACAGACATTATAAATAAATCCAAAATTATGACAATGAATACTATGTACTCTTCTAATAAGAAACCACGTGTTACTATTCAGTTTTACACACACGCATATATATCTGAAGTCCAAAGTTTATAATCAATTCAATTCACTTCACTAAGAAAATGGCAGGGAGTGGCATATTTGCAGAGATTATAGATGGTGATGTTTTCAACTACTATGCAGATGGGAAGTGGAACAAATCCTCCTCGGGAAAATTTGTTCCTATCATCAATCCAACCACCAGAAAAATCCATTTCAAGGTCCAAGGTACATGACATATTATATATTTACCCTTTTTCCCCCACCCAATCAAAATTTACCTTTAATCCGGCCAATTACAAGTGAGATAAATCTTACGCCGCGGTCAAGTTTATTTCCACTATTTGATCAATAAATTTAACTAAGGATCAAAAGTGATATGATGTGAGTTATTGATCAGATGGTCAAAAATATACATCTGTATGGTGTGAGACTAACCGACTTGTATACGTCGGACAAATTCCTCTTTACAAGTTTTGTTCTTCAAAATTAAATACATATCTTGATTTTACTGTTTTCTTCATGTCATTAAAAAAAATAATAGATATAATGCTTATATTGCTTTTTTATTTTTTTACTATTTGGAATATTAATTCATTTTAATCCAAATGAAAAACAGCTTGTACAAAGGAAGAGGTTAACAAAGCCATAGAATCAGCAAAAATTGCTCAAAAATTATGGGCTAAAACTCCACTTTGGAAAAGAGCAGAGTTGCTTCACAAGGCTGCAGCAATATTGAAGGAACACAAAGCACCTATTGCTGAGTGTCTTGTTAAGGAGATTGCCAAACCAGCCAAGGATGCTGTTACTGAAGTATGTATAAACAGTTTAACTTTTCATTTATTTAATGGTTGTAGAGTTTTATTCTATTTAATTTCATGCTTTATTTTTATTGTTGAAAGAATATATTTTAGTCACAATTTATAATTTGTTGTGTTCAGTTATTGAGCAGCAATGAAGTGTAACAAGAAATTACAGAATCACATTAGACATACATCAATATTTTGTATTAGATGGCTATGTTGTGCACAAGGTTTTTAAAATGCAGTTGTTTCAATATTCTTGATGCTGTGGAAAATTACGGTCAGATACAGATGATGCAGCCACAATGCGCTCGCAGAGACATAATAAACCTTTATCTCATAGCCATATTTACGGTTGCAGACACTTGTTTAAAACCTCTGTTGTTTCTTAGAGTTGGTCATTTTAGTCTTCAATTGCACTGTTCTTTTTATCAACTGTTGTGTAACATTTATATGCTATGACTTTTATGTATGTAGATTGTTAGATCAGGGGATTTGGTGTCATATTGTGCCGAGGAAGGGGTAAGAATTCTCGGAGAAGGAAAATTTCTGGTGTCTGATAGTTTTCCAGGCAATGAAAGAACCAAATACTGTCTCACTTCAAAGGTATTGATTGACCTATTCTTACATAGTTATGTAACTAAGCTAGTTTTATTTTTCGTCACAAGAAAATTTTGTGTGTGCAGATTCCACTTGGAGTTGTTTTAGCCATTCCACCTTTTAACTATCCTGTTAATCTAGCTGTTTCAAAGATTGCTCCAGCTCTTATTGCTGGAAATTCCATTGTTCTTAAACCTCCAACCCAGGTATACAACTATTCATAGACCATATACATCATAATAATTATAGTTGTAGAAAATATTTTGATATATTTCAAAGTAGTGAATACAGTGCAGAATGCAGATGCTAATACGTTTATATAAATTATTCTAACCTAACGAGCCTGATTAATGGACCGAATACAATTGTTACGTATTATTACCAAAATATACGCTATTTACAACACTATTTTTCAATTATTTAAATAAAATCTGAAGTACCAAATGTATTTTGAATAGGGTGCTGTAGCTGCACTACATATGGTACATTGCTTTCATTTGGCTGGCTTCCCCAAAGGTCTTATTAGCTGCGTGACAGGAAAAGGTTCTGAGATTGGTGACTTTCTTACAATGCATCCAGGGGTGAACTGCATAAGGTAATATTCACTTCAGCTATCTTGATATCATTATTGTCCACTGTTTTGTTGGTTTTATTGTACAAAAATTTATAGCATGAACTGTCATTTTGGTCCCTAAAATGTGTGAGGCAGGCAGTGACATTGTAGTCAATGAATGTGTTGATATTAGAAAATTAGCCTTGAGTGTGTCTTTTGTTAGCAATTTTACGGACCAGACTGACTAACGAAAGACACGTATGAGAACCAAACCAACCAACGAAAGACAAATATGAGGTATGTTTTTGTAGTTTTGATACACTCGGGGACTATAGTGACACCGCCTCACACACTCAAGACAATTGTAGTTACAACTTCCAACAAGAGGTTCAAGCAAGATACAAAATAAAATGAAATACTTTGTCTACTAAATAATGAATATAGAAAGGTGCTTAAAACATTTCTTACTGGAGAGATGTTTTATCATAGAAAGTGAACATTTTTTGATCTAATTCACATTAATCCTTAGTTTCACTGGTGGGGACACTGGAATAGCAATATCAAAGAAGTCTGCAATGGTTCCTCTTCAAATGGAGCTTGGTGGAAAAGATGCTTGCATTGTTCTTGAAGATGCTGACTTGGATTTGGTAGCTGCTAACATTGTGAAAGGAGGGTTCTCATACAGGTAACAGTAGCGCATATATAGTACCATCGTTATTATCTAATTCCTCGGGTGTCATTTAGATACGCAGACTTGTAGTTTCTCGCAATATTTCCACATTTTCTTGATTTCATAACTTTATTGACGAGAACTGACTTATACATAAAAAAATTCTCATTGATTTTTTTTTTTTTTTTGATATGTCAGTGGTCAAAGATGCACAGCAGTAAAGGTTGCTTTAATCATGGAATCGGTCGGAGACGCACTAGTAAAGAAAATCAATGATAAAGTGGCCAAATTAACTGTCGGTCCTCCTGAGGATAACTGCGACATCACACCAGTCATCACAGAATCCTCTGCTAACTTTATTGAAGGGTTGGTAATGGATGCTAAGAAGAAAGGAGCAACATTTTGCCAAGAATACAAAAGGGAAGGAAATCTCATATGGCCACTTTTGTTGGATAATGTTCGTCCCGATATGAGGATATCATGGGAAGAGCCATTTGGACCAGTTTTGCCTGTTATCAGAATAAATTCCGTCGAAGAAGGAATTCGCCATTGTAATGCAAGCAATTTTGGCCTTCAGGTATAGTATAAGTGTCAGTGTATCACTTGATCAAAATGCATATATTCAAAAAACGATTAGCACCATCATAGGAAAAAGGATGCATTTTAAGCTTCTCTAATATTCTATATACATGTAAAAGAAATTGTCACTTGTAATCAACTTTTTATTCTAACACCATTTTCTCCAAAACAAAAAAAGATTTTATAAATTACTTTACTTGAGAGTGTCACAACATACTCTTCACTGCATTCTCTGTCGAAACGGCATTAATATTTTTCAGCGCACCAAAAAATTATATCATTATTATTTTATTTTGCGTGACACAGGGATGCGTGTTTACGAAAGACATAAACAAAGCAATGTTGATAAGCGATGCAATGGAGACAGGAACAGTTCAAATCAATTCAGCACCAGCTCGCGGACCTGATCACTTCCCTTTTCAGGTGCAGTATTTTTCCTCCATCTTGCTAAGTTGCCATAAAATATCATAACTTCAATCCTAATTATATATTCCTTAATCTTAATTTGTTTTTAGAAAGAAAGAAAAACCAAAGGTTTTTGAAAATTCATATGCAACATAGTTGATTGATATGATAGCTCAATCTCTTGTTAATGAATATCTTTGAATAATTAGTTTTTTTTCCTGTCTAAACTACCAAAGTATGATTTGTTGCAGGGTTTGAAGGATAGTGGAATTGGTTCTCAAGGAATCACCAACAGTATTAACATGATGACCAAGATTAAGACCACAGTAATCAACTTACCAACACCTTCTTATACAATGGGATAAGATGCTTAATAAATAGTTAGTCATAGTAACAATTTTCATATTGATATGTTATGCTTCCACTTTCCTATGCTTCACTTTAGTATAATAAATTTAATATCTGACAATCTTTGAGGGATATGCTTGCATATAAATAATGTTTTGTTACATGTGAATGTTTTTTTTAGAGATTGTTACAATATAGAACTCTTTTTTCTTTAAATTTTGTGTAACTATGTGAATGTGCCTAAACATATTTTATTTGGGTTTATGACCAAATAAGTATTTCGGTTACCAAATCTAAAAAAAAAGTTAGAAGCCAATTTTTCCAACATGTTCACTAAAGAGCAATGTGAACATTGGTACACATATAATGTCATTGCCATTATTGTTACTCCAAATGGAAAACCCAATTTGATGGAGTTGAGATCCGCTTTAGTGCCTATATGCTCCAGTTTCCCAGTTTGCTTCATCGATTTGAGACACGTAGCAAAATAATTTTCAATGGTTGAGATTAAAAACTCAAAATCAATATTTGTTAATAAAAATTAAACAATTTATTCTTCTTCCCATTGGGTGTCAGGTCCTCCGCCGAAAAACCACCACCACCTCTCATGGCAACACACTGCAACATTTCCTTCGGCACTTGTACAAAATTGCAACCCAACATTATACCGAGGTTACAATCCAATTTACCTAGTTCGGACAAGTTTCAAGTCACTCAAACCCACAATATATCCTAATAGAAAATAATAAAGAAAGCTTTTAGATACTTTCTATAATGAGATATCACTACTCAAGGTGTTTGTGAAGTGTTTCCCAAAGACCATCAACCCGAAAATTATCAAAGACCCAAGAAAAATCGCGCAATGATTTGCCTAGATCGTGCCATGATTGAAGCTCATACACAGTATAGTACATTGAACCTAATCCTTAAAATCACGCTATGATTTCCTCCCTTTGTACCACGAAAATGCAAAACAAACCTCCAAAAACTGAAACAAAATTGTGTCACGGTTTCTCCAAATCTTGTCACGATTTTCGACAAACTTCAACATCGATTTTGAGCCAATTTCAACCTATTATGTTAGAATAAAAGTTCAAATTGTTTTAAAATTTAAAAAGAAACTCTTAAATTTGTAAAAATATCAATGACTAAATCGAACCAAACTATTTTGTTCTTCGTTAGACTGTGTTGGTTAGAATTTATTGTAAAAATTAAACAAAACAAAACTAATTATTTTTTATTTGTTTAGATTTATTTGAGCCTTAATTGTATGGACAATGCATAAAAATATGCAAGGTCTGGTGTTCAAACCCCGGCTACCACCAAAAAAAGAACCTCAATTTGGATTCTCTGCTGTAAATGTACGCAACTACAGCTGTATGCCATCTAATCGAAATAAACGTCCAAAATTATTTTATTGCGAGAAACTTTAAAATCTAAATTGTTCAATCTCAAATCAACGGTCAGATCTGTTATAGCATGAAACTGCGTCAAACTTTATGAGTGAATCCAAGTTCATTCAATTAGAGCCCGAAATCGTGACCCATGGACTTATATGGTGATTAGACCCAGAAAAAATCGCAGCATGATCTACCTAGATAGTGCCACGATTGGAGCTTATACACAATATAGTATTGAACCTAATCCTTTAAATCCTGCTATGATTTGTTCCCTTCGTAGCACGAAAAAATGCAAACCAAACCTCCAAAAACTAAATCAAATCACCCACGGTTTCTCCATATCGTGTCACAAATTTTGATAAACTTCAACAACAATTTTGAACCAATATCAACATATTATGTTAGAATAAAAGTTAAATTGTTTTAAATTCAAAAAAGAAACTCTTAAATTTGTAAAAATATCAATCTGACTTAATCAAACCAAACTAGTTTGTTCTTCATTAGATTGTGTTGGTTCGAATTTATTGTAAAAATTAAACAAAACTAAGGTAATTATTTTTTATTTGTTTAGACTTATATTTTCTATAAACTAAACAAAACCGATATATTAGAGCCTCGATTTGGATTCTCTGCTGTAAATGTACGCAACTACAGCTGTATGCCATCTTATCAAAATAAACGTCCAAAATTATTTTTTTGCGACAAACTTTAAAATCTAAATTGTCCAATCTAAAATCAACGGTCAGATCTGTTACAGCATGAAACTGCGTCAAACTTTATGAGTGAATCCAAGTTCATTCAATTAGAGCCCTATGTATTTTTCTCCTTTTTGACCGTACTAATACAAAAACACCCATAAATTGCTTTTTTTCATTTCAAACACAAATATCTAAGTTGTTATATATCAAATCAACGGTCAGATCTGTTATAGCATAAAACCGCGTCAAAACTTTACGAGTAAGTCCAGGTTCATTCCATTAGAGCGCTATGTATTTTTCTTCTTTTCACTGATACAAAACACCCATGAATTGCTTTTGTCATTTCAAACACAAACTTCACTCTCTCTTTGAACCACAAACAATGGCTTCAACAAAGAAGAGAACTATTGTTTCAACAATGGTTTCCGCTGATAAGAAGCTCGAGAAGGAGCTTCTAGAAGCTGGAAACAAGCTCTTGAATCCTCCTTCTTCCGTCGATAACCTGCTTCATCTCCTATGCGTAAACACACTCTTCTTTTTTCCCTCTCATTTTGCTTTCTTTTATTTTGTTTCGTTCATGCATGTAGCTTTTTGTTACGTTTTCATCAACGGATGATTTTGCATGTTGTTGTTGGCTTGATTTTGCCCTAGTTGCATGGATTCTGAGTTTGTTTAAAATATGAGTTTTTACTTTTTACAATTGGTTTACATGTTTGTTATCACATTGAGTTTATCAAAATCACGGTGAGCTACCTTAATTTTGTAAAAGTTACGGGTGTGGCTTTTGAAAATCATGTTGTCTCACGGTGATACCCGTCATAGGTTAAACCTAATGAACGGGTGAGTCTCGCCGAAAGTTGATTATGGAAGGTGCATAATCACAGGCGGTATGCATAATCACGGTGATCCACCTTGATTTTGTAGAAGCTACAGAGTTAACTTTGGGTGACCGTGATACCAAATATATGCAAAATTGATTATGGAAGGATTTTGGCTTATTCACCGTGAGATATCAAATACAGGAAAAATTGGTTATGGAGGGTGCATAATAGATTCAGAATCCTACTCCGTGTATTTTTTGAAGAAAGAATCCTACTTCGTGTATGTTTGGTTCCACTTATCGAGGCATCATATTTGATTCTAGACGGTGCAAAATTGATTATGAATATTTGGTTATTTTCGAATAGAATTGATTTTGCTTTATAATTGATTCTACTTGAACATAGAATTTGTAGCTTTTGATTCTAGAATTGATATTTACACACAAATTTATGGTTCAACTCACTTTTACACTAATGTATCCAAACACATCACTTTATATTCAAAATCAGTTTATTTACAAAACACTGTGATATTGATTGATAAATGTCCAAATTTAGTGTTTGACATGCGTTGGACTTCGAGGAAGCCTATAAAATAAAAAACAGAAAGAATTGTTTATACCTAGAGGCTTTTTCGTCACTCTGTTGTAGAAGTAGGTCTCAAGAGGCAAAACAATGGTTGACCAAAATATTAATCACATGTGCTCTATGAAGCACGGACACTACTCGGATTAGGCGTGTCCCGGTGTCGGACATGTGTCGTGTCCGACACCGACACTTGTAATTACACTGAATTATGTAATTTTTTCAAATTATTAGCTGTGTCGGCGTGTCAGTGTCCGGTGTCCGTATCTGTGCTTCATAGCATGTGCTTGATATTGCATTTTTTTTTCTTGGAACTGCAGCAAGTTGGAAACAGCCTATCAAAGGTTGAACAATCAGCTTCTAAGTCCATGCTCAAAGCACTCTCTCCATCATTGAAAGCATTGATTTCTGATAAACTTATAAAGCATTCAGATGTTGGTGTCAAAGTTGCCCTTGCCTCCTGCTTCAGTGAGTTAACAAGAATCACTGCACCGGATGGTCCTTACAATGATCACCAAATGAAGGTGTGCTCGATCTTTTATTGTTGTAAATTAATTGAATTGAATTATATTTTGTTATCATGTTATTAACAAGTTATTTTGTTAAAAAAATGTTATTAACAAGTTATGTCTGTTGAGTTTTATGGTATCATTTTCTTTCAGGAGGTCTTGAGATTAATTGTATCTTCATTTGAAAATCTACATGATATGTCAAGCCGTTGGTATGAAACGAGGATTTCAATCCTTGAAATAGTCGCAAAAGTCAGGTTAAGTGTCGTAATGCTAGATCTTGAATGTGATGCCCTCATTTTGGAGATGTTTCAGCTTTTCTTGAAGACAATAAGGTAAGACCTGTTGCATACATGACTACAGGTCTAGCATTAGAGCTTCTATATTTTATCTTCGCATTTCTAAGATTTTACGTTGAATTTGACCCCACAAAACCGACTTGTAAGGTGAGGATTACCCAAACTTTGTAAGCAATGTTTAGATGTGGGACTTGGGCATTTTCTCAAATAGAATTTTTTTATAGTCATACATGATATCATCTTAAGATGCTTGTACCGAAGAATCTGCTTTTGAGCGAATGGTTGGGTTGGTGTTCCATATGGTTATGAATTTTAATGAACTATATCATTATTGGTTCAAAGTATTAATAAATGATTTTGTTTATGGGTTGAATTTAATATGAATCTATTACTAAGCTGCAGTAATTGTAATTGTAATTGTAATTGTAGTTGTAGTGTGTTAATGTGTGAACATACTTCTTATCAGCTCTGTTTGAAACTTTCAGAGAACATCATCCAGAAATTGTTTTCTCGTCCATGGAAACCATAATGGCCCGTGTTATTGAGGAAAGTGACGATATATCTCTTGGCTTACTCTATCCAATCTTAGATTGTGTAAAGAAAGACAATAAGGTTGGAGTTTCGAAATTTAATCTCATTCTTTTTAACAGATTGTGATTATGAAACTGAAACTTGTTTCATTTCATTATGGATTGCTTATAATTGTCGTCATCATTATCATTATGATTCAGGTAGTTTCGCCAATTGCTCAAAAGTTGGGGAAAAGTGTTCTTCAAAAGTGTGCAACAAAGCTTATAATACCTATTTGCGGCATGCTGTGAATGTGTTGGGTACTATAGTGATGTTCTTGCTTCAGTCATCATGTGGTGAACTTCGGTGCTTTTGAATTGTGTCAAATTAGTTGTTTATCTTTAAATATATTTACTAAAGACCAAACTTCATATATGTATGTTTATAGATATTGCCAAAAAGTCTTTGCTTGACTATTCTAAAAGGTAAGTTGCATATGCAATTCATCTAGATAATATTCTATTTACATCTTATGGTGATTATTATAAGCAAAGAAACCGCTTTTAGGTTTATTGAATAACGGGTGTGTGACAGGGCCGTTCTTTGGGGAGTGCAAAACGCTCAACCGAACTGGGCCGCCCAAAGTGATGGGTCTCAAGAAAAAAATTATTGCTCAATATCTCCACCCCCACTCAAAAATAATTTTATATTGTACTCTTTGTAATGAATTATAAACAAAAATTGATCAAATTATACATAGTTGACTAAATTTAATAGACAAAATTATACTTTTAGTCCTTTAACTTAATTTCAGGTAACAATTTTGTCCTTTTATCTAAGAAAATTCATATGCAAATGGACCAAAAGGGGAAAATTGAAATGAACAAAAAAAAGAAAGATAAATGATCAAATTGTTACCTAAAATTAGTTAAGCGACTAAAATTATAATTTTTCCTATTTAATATATACACTTTCTAGTTAAAAATTGTGTCTGGTTTCATGGTAGGGAGTCAATCCTAATCATATAATCCTTTACTGATTTTAGAAGTTTTTTTTTACTAATTTAGAAGAAGAAAATTTGACAGGTTAGTGAAAAAACATTCCTGCTTTATTCTCCCTCTGATATTCTGAATCAACAAAAGTTGATGTATTTGGTTAAAAATTTAGATTAAATACATCAACTTTTGTTGATCCAAATAACTCTTATAAATAGAACCAGAGGGAGTAATATCTATGCAAAATTAGTGGATATGATGAATTTAACAATCAAGTCGTAGCAACTGCCACAGTCGAGTCGGTGTTGTGTGGTCTATAATTTTGATGGCAAAAAGCTACTAGTTATACAAGAACCAAATTTCGATAGGATGCAAGAGAGATGGTTCAAAGATGTCATGGGAGCCACTGGACTTCAGTGGCTACAACATGTCAGTTATCCTATCCTTAACAACAGGTGCTATTTGTTTTTGTTGAGAGATGGCACGAGGAGACCTATGGCTTCCATCTTAGGGAGGTGATAGTAACACATGATGATTTGTCATGTCTGCTTCATCTCTCCATCGAGGGTCGCTTGTTGGACCACGTTAAATCTCTTACCAAGCCTGATGTGGTTGATTTGATGGAGTTGTTAGGGTCTGATCTTGGGGAGGTTGAGTACCAGGTGAGGAAAACAAAAGGTTCTCATTCATGTTTCGGCTGGTTTGGAAAATTTCGAGAAGCATCTACAGAAAGCAACTGACGTTGAGGAACAGGGTGATATCGAAAAGATGCAGGTAAAGCGAGAGCAGACCTTCACATCTATCTACTCTACTTGGTTGGTGTCACGCTCTTCACTAACAAGAGTACAAACTATGTGAACGTGACATACATGAAGTACTTCTGGGACCTGGAGCTAGTTTCTGATTACTCATAGAGAGTGAAGACAGAGCACCATATGACATTTTGGCTATGTTTTTTAGTACTTTTCTTTGCATTTGAAGACAAATAAGATGAGAGATAGAGGAGTTGTTAATGGTTTGAGGAACAAATTGTATTGTTTTCACTCGAGTCGTTGTAATTCACTTTTATCCTAGATCATGCAACTCCATAGGTGTTTTGAGTATTTTGTAGTGAGAAATCATGTAAATTGACAAATCAAGACATCACGTGAAGAATCAAGGATATGAAATTGAAGACCAATGGTTCTTAGAAGATTTTTGAAAACAATACAAAGTGAATAAAATTCTTTTCAAGTTCATAGGAGTTTTCAGACGAAAGAATGGCCGAAAACGGGACGAAAACGCAAGAAATCACACCTGAGGGGCTGCCTCAAGCGCCCACGCGCATGTACTATGCACCTCTGCGCCTGGGACAACATTCCTTGCTGCCTCAGGCGCCTATGCATGTTCCCCATGCGCCCAGGTGCTCAGCTGCGGGATGAATGCTGATTTTTCTTATGTTTCCAAGTTGGATCGGTGCAAAAAAAAACCCAGTGTTCTTCTTTTAAACCCTAAGTAACCATATGTTACCCTTGCACACATTATTATTCATACAGAAACAATGATGGTCAAAGCAAGGGTCAAGCATCAGAGTTTTAAGGCAGGATTCTTCCTTCTCTTGTTCTCTTTAGGGTATGTTTTTCGATTGTTTTATTATGATGTATGTTGCCACGAGTGTAACCTTGGGGATTGAACTGTAGGATAAAAGTAGATTATGTCTGCTCTTTAATGCTGCATCAGAGTGTAACCTTGGGGATTGAACTGGGGATTTAAATTAGATTATGTCTGCTCTTTAATGCTTCGTCAATTGGTTAGCTACGAGTGTAACCTTGGGGATTGAACTGTAGGATAAAAGTAGGCTCTGACAACCCGAAATTATATCAGTTCCATTGGCTTTTCTAATTACCACTTCTTATAGAGGTCAGGAAGTTTCACGTTTGAACTCCTTTCATCATTACTCTTTTCTTAAGACAACGTAGTACATGATCTAAAACTAGGTTGGTCCTGAAATAGTTATTTGAAGAAACTTCGTATGAGTTTTACTGTTGGATTCATTAAATCAAAGTAAGCACCACCCACATAAGCTATTTGATTCTTAAAAGATAATTCCGATAAAGACGAAGGGGGTTTAAGGATTCCCTAATCACCGTTAATCATCTGAATCATAAACCTAATCTTGCATTTGGAAGGGCAATTCAACCCTGCAATTCTATTCAATTTTATTTAACTTTCGCCATTTGAAATGAGTTTTATTAACTACTAAATTGAACGACAATCCCTATAGAGAATGGTAAACTTACTACTTTATTAGTTGTTATGATTTTGTGCACTTGCCAATTTCGTCCATCAGAGAGTGGTTGCCCTTGCTCACTTGTACATGGAGCTTAACAAAGGAGCTCATTATAACACTAAACACATATGAATCACCTTGTTACAGGTATAAATAATAATGAAATGTTTATTTATTTACATGTATGTTCATGTTTTTTATACTAATAGTTATATGTTGTTGACCTTGCAGGTTTCGGTTTTTCAACACTTTAATGGAATCAGGGCCAAAGATTATTGGGATGGATATAGGGAGCATCGTCACTCACGTGCCATGATGTTTGTTTCTCTGAAGGGTTAGCCTGTGACAAATCCCATAAGATTGCATCTGGATCACTTGGATCTTGGTATGTTATCATGAACTCATATAAGCCCCACCACCAGACGTGTTCCTTTGAGTGAATCAATCTTTTTTCTAGATGACTCGGATACAAACCTCTTATGGTCTGATATATGTCAAAGAAGGTGATGCGCCAATTTGGTTATGTCCATACCATCCCTAGCCATCCATATAAGAGTAAATCCCAAGGTGACCAAGCAGGTGAACAACTAGTGTTGCATGCAGTAGCTTGATTATGTGTTAACTCAATGAGATTTGGGTATGCCTGCTCCAACTAGTCTAGAGACAACAATTGGATACATAAGATGGTATTTTGCCATTTCATATCCATGCATTGTATGTCAGTAGGAGGATGTACATATCCCGAGGCCACCTTAGCAGGAGGCTATTGATGAAGTTGCCGCTGAGGAGCATGAAGACCATCAGTGGCTAGACTCCAGGTCACACTTAGCACGCATCAAAGATCATGCCCTTGCTATCATCGGTAGTGGTTATGTTGTTGAGGGAAGTCTGGCTTGGATTAGTTTCATGTGATTTTGCAGGGGGCTCGGGCCAAAAACTTGATAGAAGTTTGGAAAGTGTACCAAATACTATCGAAGTAGTAAAAATATCGTTCCCACAAGGACTGGTTTTAATCTCAAGAATTCAATTACGTTATTCAAAAGGATGTATAAAGTTCTTTTAATTTGCCACTAGGCAGTTGGTTTGGTTTGATTTGATGAAATCAAGTAACTTAAAATAAAGATTGATTAAGAAAATATGGAGAGAGATGAGATCAGGTCTGTCGAATCCTCTAGTGTTTCCCTAATTGGTATACTGCACCTATTCTTATGAATAATTCTCTAGTTCCACGATAGTTAACAAAATAGTCCTAATCAATCCCTTAAGTTAAGACCCTCTTCTTAAACTACAACCCTTAATTCCTTAGGCGGTCTAATAATCTTTGAAGGTTTTAAGCATGTTAACCTAATATCACTAATAAACGATTATCCATTCCTAGACTAACCATGTTTATTAGAACAATTCAATTAGATCTAAGTCGAAAGCTAGGGTCAGTAGTCATTCGTTCTCACTAAATCATGTTTATATTTGATCAGGATATAAAAAGTATTAAGAACGATTGAATTGAATAAAAACTATATTGTCGTTCATAATAATAGAGTTTCACAGCAACATGTTTCAATTAGGGTTACACATATTCATCTCGGACCTAATCTCTGAGAGATTTAGCTACTCATAATCGAGTTTACAAATAGCATAATCAATGAAATAATTAAAACATACATGAACTGAGTAAAGGATGATTAAATCGCCCTTCAAGCAGTGTTCAGGTCTCAAAATCGCACTTTTGCTCTCCAAAATCGTAACCCTTGTTTCTAGCACTGACTGCTGTTTAAATAGGAAATATTTTCTGAGCCAAAAATTGTGTCGCGCCTATGTTCAATCACGTCACGATTTTATAACAACCTAGAGTCCTTCGAGATCCTTCTTCACAATCGTGACATGCCTCCAGCAATCGTGTCACGTTTCCAACATGTTTCCAGATATATACAAAATTGATTATGGAGGGATTCTGACATATTCACCATGATATCAAATATATGCAAAATTGATTATGAAAGATGCATAATGGATTCAGAATCCTACTTCGTGTATTTTTTATTCCACTTATAGAGGGGTCAAAATTGATTATGACATGTTTGGTTGTTTTCGAATAGAATTGATTTTACTTGAAGTTAGGATTTGTAGCTTTAGATTCTGGAATTGATATTTACACACAAATTTATGGTTCAACTCACTTTTACATAAATATATCCTAACACAAATCATTTTATATTCAACTCGCTTTTAATCAAAAGCAGTTTATTTACAAAATCAATTCACAACTTAGGTAACCTCAAACACTGTGATACTGACTGGTAAATGTATCCACATTTAGTGTTTGACACGCCTAGAACATCGAAGGAGCCCTATGAAATAAAAAACAGAAAGAGGCTTTTTCACTCTGTTGTAGAATTAGGTCTCAAGAGTCAAGACAATGGCTGACCAAAATATTAATCACATGTTCTTGATAGTGCATTTTTGTCTTGGAACTGCAGCAAGTTGGTAATAACCTATCAAAGGTTGAACAATCACCTTCTAAGTCCATGCTGAAAGCACTCTCTCCATCATTGAAATCATTGATTTCTGATAAACTTTTAAAGCATTCAGATGTTGATGTCAAAGTTGCACTTGCCTCCTGCTTGAGTGAGTTTACTGCACCAGATGCTCCTTATGATGATGGCCAAATGAAGGTGTGCTTGATCATTTTTGTTATAGATTAATTGAACTTTATTCTATTATCATGTTCTTAGCAAGTTATGGCTGTTGAGTTTTATGGTGTCGTTTTGTTTCAGGAGGTCTTGAGATTAATTGTATCTTCATTTGAAAATATACATGATATGTACTCAAGCCGTTGGTATGAAACGAGGATTTCAATACTTGAAATAGTCGCAAAAGTCAGGTTATGTGTGGTAATGCTGGATCTTGAATGTGATGCCCTCATTTTGGAGATGTTTCAGCTTTTCTTGAAGACAATAAGGTAAGAACTGTTGCACTTTTCTTGCATACACAGGACTACAGGTCTAGCATTATAGCTTCTGTCTTTTATCTTTGCATTTCTTAGCTAGGTTTAGATGTGGGACTTGGGCATTTTCTCGAATAGCGATTTTTTATCGTCATACATGATATCATCTTAAGATGCTTGTACTGAAGAATTTGCTTTTTACGGAATGAGGCTTGGTGCTCCATAAGGTTATGAATTTTAATGAACTATATCATTATTGGTTCAAAGTATTAATAAATGATTTTGTTTATGGGTTGAATTTAATATGAATCTATTACTAAGCTGCAGTAATTGTAATTGTAGTTGTAGTGTGTTAATGTGTGAACATACTTCTTATCAGCTCTGTTTGAAACTTTCAGAGAACATCATCCAGAAATTGTTTTCTTGTCCATGGAAACCATAATGGCCCGTGTTATTGAGGAAAGTGACGATATATCTCTTGGCTTACTCTATCCAATCTTTGATTGTGTAGTAAAAGACAGTAAGGTTGGAGTTTCGAAATTTAATCTCATTCTTTTTAATAGATTGTGATTATGAAACAGAAACTTATTTCATTTCATTATGGATTGCTTATAATTGTCGTGATCACTATCACTATGATTCAGGTAGTTTCTCCAATTGCTCGAAAGTTGGGGAAAAGGGTTCTTCAAAAGTGTGCAACAAAGCTTATAATACCTATTTGCGGCATGCTGTGAATATGTTGGGTACTATGGTTTATGTTCTTACCTCAATAATCATGTGGTGAACTTCGGCGCAAATGATGTATGTTAAAATAGCAATCATGTGGTGAACTTAGGTGCTTTTGGCTAAGAATTTTTTGTGCCAAATTTGTTGTTTATCTTTAAAAATATTTACTAGTTAAGACCAAACTATATATGTATGTTTATAGATATTTGCCAGAAGTCTTTGCTTGACTATTCTAAAAGGTAAGTTGCATATGCAATTCATCAAGATAATACTCTAATGACATCCTATGATAACTATTATAAACAAAGAAATCACTTTTTAGCTTCATTGAATAACAGATGTGTATGGTCTATATCATCATTCAGTGAACATAAAAAAAGTTTTTTTTTGTTTATTATAATGGATGGAGGGTACATTCCAACGATGTATCAGCCTCACCGCTAGACGTGTCTGTTTGAGTGATTCAGTCTTTCTTTTAGATGGGCTCAGATACATACCTCATAGGGTTCGATATATGTCAGAGCGGGTGTTGCGCCAGTTTGGTTACATCCAGACCATCCCAAGCCATCCACATAAGAATGCAAATCCCAAGGTGACCAAGAAGGTGAACAACTAGAGCTACATGCAGTATCTTGATTATGTGTTAACTCGGTGAGATTTGAGTATGCCTACTCCAACTGGTCTAAAGAAAACAATTGGATACATAAGATGGTATTTTGCCATTCGCATCCATACATCGTATGTCAGCAGGAGGATGCTCATATCCCGAGGCCACTTGAGCATGAGGCTATTGATGAAGTTTGCGCTGAGGAGCATGGAGACCAACAGTGGCTAGACTTCAGGTCACACTTAGCACGCGTCAGAGACCATGCCCCTGCTATCATTGGTAGTGGTGGAGGGAAGTCCGGCTTGGATTAGTTTCATGAGATTTTGCAGAGGCTCGGAGAGGGATTTTCTATCGTCGTAGGCGTGGTAGGGTGGTAGGTAGGCTAGGGCTACTCATTAGTTTTATTACCGTGTAACCGATGAATAATATATTTTTTTTAATTTGTGTTTGAATGCTTTTAGTTTGGTTGTAACCTTTGAATATTTGAGACATTGTTTTAATTTTATGTTACATGTGTGTGTTGTTTCATATGGTCTCATTAATTTATTCTCTTATAATTTGCTTTAATATGCATGGTTAAATCAATCTTGATTCGTCAATTTGCCAAAAAAAAAAAAAAGTTGTTAAGCAATAAACACATATCCTGCCTCTGTGAGCTGACACAATTCTGCAAATATAATATGAGTAGTATGTGTTTTTTTTTTTTTTTGACAAAAACAAAATGATATTCATTCATTCAAATCGTGGGATTACATCATTCAACACCGCTAAAAACGTAAAGGATGAATCTGCGAACAAACTCACAGCATCCAAGTTAATAGCATATAACGGCATAATGCCTACAAAAATAGATGATAAAATTAAAGTGACCGGAATATCCATGGCCTCCGGATCTGCAACGTTGACGCTCAAATCTTTGATTGAATAATCGATCTTTCAATATGAATCAAATGAACACCGCACGAAGACGGGAAATCAAACAACGCCGCACAAGACGACGAACAACAAACCACCACACTTAGATGATGAAATCACAAAGAAAAAAATCTAGATCTATGTGAAAATCACTTATTTATATTGAAATAGAGAGAAAAAGATGAAGAGAGGTGACTTCAGGTCAAAATTTGACCTAAAACCACCCCTCAATGAAGAAACTGTAAGAGAAAACTAGGGCCGGCTTGTTAAAGTAACCAATATGAGTAGTATGTTATATGTTCGATTTATATAATTTGAACTATGTTCTTTTATACATTGCAACATGCCTCTAAACATGGTCTTATGGGGGTTTGACACATTTTGGATTCTATTTGCCAAACACTTTTTCAAGGTTTCGGCAAATATAGTCTAAACGCATATTCACAAACTTTGGATAGACATGAGTAATTTAAGAATATTTCGGATTATATAATCCGAGCAAATGGTATTTTAGGAAGAAAAAAACTATGTGTGTGAGTAACGTGAGTGTAAAAAGTAATAGCATATGCATTTCGGTAACCACGTCTTTGAAGGAAAAAAATAATAAGAAAGTGGTTACAATCCAAGAGGAATGCTAGCAACACACCTTCTAACACACACTTTTCAACACACTTCCTTTGATTGGTTAAAATTCACCTGGATTCCACCAAATCATGTGGGTCCTATATACTTTTTGTGGGTCCCATGTGAATTTTAACCAATCAAAGAGAGTGTGTTAAAAAATGTGTGTTAGAAGGTGTGTTGCTATCATTTCTCAACAATCCAATTTCTTTTCCAACATGTTCCCTAAAGAGCAATGTGAACATTGGTGCATATAAATGTCATTGCCGTTATTGTTACTCCAAATGAAAAACCCGAATTGAATTGACGGTGCGTTTCATTTTACCGAAACATTCCTCAACATACATCTTCTAACACAACTTTTTTTTTTATTAATTTTGCTCAAAAAAACGTTTTTTATTGATTAAAAGTCATACGGGTCTTGCAAAATTTATATTAAATCTACAAGATTTGATGGGACATGAACAATTTTAACTAATAGAGACTATGTTTTCCCTCACAAAAAAAAAACTAACAGAGACTATGTTGTTAACACTCTCGAAATTTAATTTTTAAAACCTAGAATCATCCTAAGTGACCCCTTAGTTCATGCAAAATTATAGTTATTGTGCCCAACTTATAGCAAATTCAAAAATGTACTTGGCTATTATGCATTATTAAAAAAACTATTATGTTAGAATAAAAATTAATTTTTAAAAAAATTTAAAAAGAAACTCTTAAAAATTTTAAAATATCAATCTGATTGAACCAAAGAAACTACTTTATTCTTCATTAGTTTGCATTGGTTCGAATTTATTGTAAAAACTGAACAAAACTAAACTAAATATTTTTTTTATTTGTTTAGATTTAATTTTTTGCACAAACTAAACGAAACCGATATATTAGTGACCTGATTTGGATTCTCTGTTGTAAATGTACACAACTACAGCTGTGTATGTCGTCTAATCGAAATAAACATCCAAAATTAGTTTATTGCAAGAAACTTTAAAATCTATATTATTCAATTTCAAATCAACGGTCAAATCTGTTACAACGTGCAACGGCGTCAAAAACTTTATGAGTGAATCCAGGTTCATTCATTTAAAGCCTTATGCATTTTTCTCCTTTTTGACCATAATAATATAAAAACATGCATAATTGCTTTTTTTTTCATTTCAAGCACAAACTTTCAAGTCACTCAAACCCACAATGAATCCTAATATCACTAATCAAGTTTGTCTAACATATGAGGGAGAGAGCAGTTCTCCATTCCACTATGATATATGTGATATGAAGAGGTTATAAGAAATTCGCTTACAAACTCACAAAGAATATTTTCTAATTTCTACCCATTTTTCAAGTCACTCAAACCCACAATGAATCCTAATAGAAAACAATAAAGAAAGCATTTGGATATTTCTATAATGAGATATCACTACTCAAGGTGTTTGTGAAGTGTTTCCCAAAGACCATCAATCCTAAAATTATCAAAGACCCTCAACCCTATCACCAAAGAACTCAACCCTAAAATGACCTCATTTGCGAAACTGATATATTAGAGCCCGAACTTGGATTCTCTGCTATAAATGTACGCAACTACAGTTGTATGCATCTAATCTAAATAAACGTCCAAAATTATTTTATTGCGAGAAACTTTAAAATCTAAATTGTCTTATGTCAAATCAAAAGTCCGGTCTTTTTTTTTGTGATGTCCGGAGTTCAAACTCCAATCTTACATATATTATGCATTGTCCCTACCAAACTCACGAGGATATCAACGGTCAGATTTGTTATAGTGTGAAACGGCGTCAAAACTTTACCGGGGAATCCAGGTTCATTCCATTAGAGCATCCACATGGTAGTCCACTAATAGGGACTCCTTAAATGGATCTCATGTGTACACATCACTTACTTATAATTTTTTAATGAAAGTATCTATTAAGAACTCAATGACTTCAATGGCAATACACTAATAATGACTCCAATGAAAAGTACTTAAATATGTCTCACTAACTTTACATCATTATACAAAAATAATCTATAACTTCTTTTGCAAGTGGGACCAACCAATACATATTTTATTACTTCTTTTACACGTGGGGCTCGTTAGTTGCTTAAGAGAAAGCCCTCATATAGTTACATGTTGTTTAATAGGGACTTATTTTTTCTTTTTCGACGGGAGTGATAAGGAACCCCATTGAAGCCCTAACTATTTTTCTCCTTTTTGACCGTACTAATACAAAAACACCCATAAATTGCTTTTTTCATTTCAAACACAAGCTTCCTTCACTCTCTCTTTGAACCAATGGTTTCAACAATGGCTTCAACAAAGAGAACAGTGGTTTCGACAATGGCTTCTGCTGATAAGAAGCTCGAGAAGGAGCTTCTAGAAGCTGGAAACAAGCTCTTGAATCCTCCTTCTTCCGTCGATAACCTGTTCCGTCTTCTATGCGTAAACATAATCTTCTTTTTTCTCTCTCAGTTTGCTTTCTTTTATTTTGTTTCTTAGGTTTTCATGAATCAGTCTATTTTGAATGTTGGTGTTGGCTTGATTTTTGCCTTAGCTGCATTGATTCTGACTGAGTTTGTTGAAAATATTTGAGTTTTTACTTTTTACAATTTGTTTGCATGTTTGTTATCACATTGAGTTTATCAAAACCAGGCAAGCTACCGTAATTTTGTAAAAGTCACAGTGTGTGTTTGGTTCCGAGGTCATAAAAATTGATTTTGAATGAATTGATTCTGATCAAAAGTGAGTTAAGTGAAATTGATTTGTGTTTGAATACATTAATATGAAAGTGATTCTTATCACTGCATGTTGTTTGGATAGTTTGAATCAAAATTAATTTTAAATGTATAATTACCAAAATGAGCGTCATTATAATTATAAGTATTTATAATTAGATTTCATTTCAATTTTATATAATTACTCAAATTTAATTTGTATCATTAAATTTAATAATTTATAATTGTAATAAAATTAGTTATTTATAAAATTGTTTTGACAAAATTATTCATAGATTATTTTATTCATATATTATGGGTTGATATGATAAAAACGTGAAAAACATGAATTTAAATTTTTAAGAAACCCATAATATAAATTGGTAGGCTTTTACCATGTACTACGTCAAAATAAATAAGACTGAAAAAAAAAACTATTGCAGCTCCTAAATAATGTGTTATGTGTGAAGGTATAAAGGAAAGGATAAATATGTAAAAAGAGAGCATCCACTCATAACATAATAAATAAATTGTAATCAATTTCCATCGCTGCAATTGAAATTGCTTTTAGATGCCAGACTCAATTTTAAAAATGGCCACCCAAACACCAATTTTTTAGCAAACTCACTTTTAAGATATTTAAACTCACGTTTACAACTCCTTACCACGCAACCAAACGAGTACATAGAGTGTGGCTTTTGAAAATCATGTTGTCTCACTGTGATGCACGTCACAGTGATAATCACATCAAACGGATGAGTCTCGCCGAAAATCGATTATGGAGGGTGCATAATCACAGGCGGTATGTCATAATCACGATGTTCCGCCGTGATTTTGTAGAAGCTACAGAGTTAGCTTTGGGAAAATCTCAGTGGGTAACCGTGATTCTCGCATATTTACCAAGATACCAAATATATACAAAATTGATTAGGGAGGGATTCACCATGATATCAAATATATGCAAAATTGATTATGGCGGATGCACAGGGGAGGATCTGAACTCACAATATCGGTGAGACACAATTTTTTTTGTCAAATAAATAAATAAAACTAAATTTAATAAGAATGAAAAGAGTTTGCTAAAGTGAGAAACTATGAAGCACGGACACTCCTCATATTAGGCGTGTCCGACACAGACACATATAATTACACTGAATTATGTGATTTTCTCAAATTATTAACAGTGTCAGCGAGTCAGTGTCCATGTCGTGTTCGGTGTCCGCATCAGTATCCGAGTTTCATAAGTGAGAAGTGAGGGAAAAGTGTTTACAGTGGACTTATGTTTTAGGCTGGGCTTGTAGACCAAACAAGACCTATTCAGAACCTATACAGTAGACCAAACAAAAAATAAATAAAATTTCAGCTTGAGCTGGTGTGGCACTTGCCACGCCAGGACCTATTCAGGTCCGCCCCTGCGGACGCGTAATGGATTCAGAGTCCTACTTCGTGTATGTTTGGTTACACTTATAGAGGGGTCAAAATTGATTTGGGATGGTGCAAAATTGATTATGACATGTTTGGTTGTTTTCGAATAGAATTGATTTTGTTTTTAGAATTGATTTTAAAGTTAGGATTTGTAGCTTTAGATTCTAGACTTGATGTTTACATACAAATTTATAGCTCAACTCACTTTCACATAAATATATCCAAACACAAATCACTTTATATTCAACTCGCTTTTAATCAAAGGCAATTTATTTACAAACACGAAGGAAACTTAGGTAACCTCAAACACTGTGATACTGACTGGTAAATGTATCCACAATTAGTGTTTGACATGCCTCGAACTTCGAAGGAGCTTATGAAATAAAAAACAGAAAAAATTGTTTATACATAGATGCTTTTTCACTTTGTTTCTTTCGGCCTTTGTTGGATAGTCACTCTGTTGTAGACGTAGGTCTCGAGAGTCAAAACAATGGTTGACCAAAATATTAATCACATGTGCTTGATATTGCATTTTTTTCTTGGAACTGCAGCAAGTTGGAAATAGCTTATTAAAGGTTGAACAATCACCTTCTAAGTCCATGCAGAAAGCACTCTCTCCATCATTGAAAGCATTGATTTCTGATAAACTTATAAAGCATTCAGATGTTGATGTTAAAGTTGCACTTGCCTTCTGCTTGAGTGAGTTAACAAGAATGACTGCACCGGATGCTCCTTATGATGATGGCCAAATGAAGGTGCGCTTGATCATTTTTGTTGTAGATTAATTGAACTTTATTCTATTATCATGTTCTTAACAAATTATGTCCGATGAGTTTTATGTTGTCATTTTCTTTCAGGAGGTCTTGAGATTAATTGTATCTTCATTTGAAAATCTACATGATATGTCAAACCGTTGGTATGAAACGAGGATTTCAATCCTTGAAATAGTTGCAAAAGTCAGGTTAGGTGTGGTATGCTGGATCTTGAATGTGATGCCCTCGTTTTGGTGCAAATGATGTATGTTCTACTAGCAATCATATGGTGAACTTTTCCATTCTCTCAATAGGGCAAGCACCCAATACCTCGTAAGCTCCTGCTCAAGCATTTCAATCCAATTGAATTGAGTACCTACGACTGTCACCAACCAAGTTTAGTCGCAGCAGCCACAAGAGCCTCAGGCGAAGCTAGCTCGTCAGGTGGGTTTGTTTTGGCTAAGAATTTTTTGTGCCAAATTAGTTGTTTATCTTTAAAAATATTTACAACTTAAGACCCAACCAACTTCATATATCTATGTTTATAGATATTGCCAAAAAGTCTTTACTTGACTATTCAAAAAGGTAAGTTTACATATGCAATTCATCAAGATAATATTCTAATTACATCACAATGATTGTTACAATATCTAATGTATCAAAATTAACATGACATTTTTTAGTTTTCATCTCAAACTGTGACCTTGTTGTGAACAAAGGTGTAATTCTGTGCTGACTGCTAGAACATTTTTTATAGTGTACTCTGTGATGAATTATAAACAAAAAAATTGATCAAATTATGCAAATTAAGAGAGGTAGTTGACCATACCGTAAAAAACTAAGGCTCTGTTTGGAGGGAGGGAAAGGGTGGGCTTAGGGGTTGGGAAATATAGGGGAAAATATAGTTTTTCACATTTTTTGACCGGATATTTTTTAGATAATGATAAACTGATGTTTATAATTAATCTATTTTTAATTTTGTCCTCGTGAGCTTAGCACAATGCATAATATATACAAGGTACGGGGTTTAAACCCGGCCACCACAAAAAAAAAATCTATTTTTAATTTTAAAAATATTATAATAGCATAGATTAAATTTCAAGAATTTATATAAACCCGTCCTTCCCTACTAATGTCCTTTATTTTTCTATTTGCTCTTTTGATCACCGTATTTTGATCGATTAAATTGTAAAACGAATGAATTTCAACCTATTGCAGAGTCAAACTCCTTAGAGATGGAAAACCCCCCTAGCCGTAATGGTTCTCACTTCCCATAATAATCTTGCATAACTAAGACAAATCACTCACGTCTCTCTGTTTATGCTATTAAGGCATGTAACAAACTTGTCAATTAAGTATCTATCTCACTCTCCTTAAAAAAAGTATCTATCTCACTCGTTATTTACCTCCGCTTGTTCGCTCTATTTTATCGCGCTAAATGCATATAAATTACAAACGGTATTTATTATAAAATTTTGATTAAAATTATTTTGATTTTGATTAAAATTATAGATATAAATAATAGATATTTTACACTTTCATATTGTAACTAATAATACTTATCTTTATCTTTTTAAATGATATGAGTAATATAATATATAAATTCATATTTTTTTAATAATATTCTCATAGTCAAATTTATTTTAGAGTACAATTGAAAGTGAAAAAGTTAGGCTAAAACCATATGTTCTCTTTATATATAGTATAGATATAAATATATTCTTACTTCACTTTTTATAACATAAATAATACCTCTTCTTTTTACTTATAACCCCTACTCAGGTTATTTAAAAAAAAACATAAAAAACCTACTCAAGTCTCTATGACATTTTAAGCCAGATTTCACTTTGGTGTTAGTAGCTTTTGGTATCATTGATGTCTTTTAGATGAGAGAAAATGATGGATGAATAATTAAAATAAACTATTTAAATGAGATAGAATGACTGATTAAATAAGAGATAGAAACAAAAGTTGATAAAAAAATTAAGGGTTAAATATGTTTTTAGTCCCTATAAATATGTCAACTTTTCGTTTTAGTCCCTCTAAAATTTTCCTTCAACTTTTAGTCCCTATAAAATTTTCAATCTTCATTTTTGGTCCCTTTTTTAAAGTAAACTCATATGTAGAATTCATATTTTTTAATAAAATTTTCCAGAAAAATTCAAAATATTATAAGAATCACTCCAAAAAAAAATTAGAATTTTTTAACAAAACACAAATTTAATATGAATTTTTATATTTTTTACGGTTAAAAATTCATATTTAATTTTAGAGGGACCAAAAGTAGTGATTGAAAATTTTATAGGGACTAAAAATTGAAGGAAAATTTTAGAGGGACTAAAACGAAAAATTGACATATTTATAGGGATCAAAAACATATTTAACCCAAAAATTAATAGCGGCAAGTGAAATCTAGCTTTTAAACTTTTGGTTATAACTTATAACTAGATTGTATACCCGGCGTTGCCCGGGTTAGACTTATAATTAAAAATTACTAAAATTTCGTATGCACTGCATCCGTAAACTATAGACCGGTGCGAGATAAATATCTTAATCGGTACACACGAATAGAATAAAATAAATCATATTTTAAGTACTCGTAAATTAATTGATACACATGAGGATGAAATTAACTGGATTTAGTAAAATTATTAACACATATAAACATGGATAAATTTAGCTTTTTGATTGTTGCTTGACAAATGAAAATGTTCAACATCATCTTTTTTATCTTATATGCTACAAATCATAGTAAAATTAAATTAAAATATACTAAAAAATAAATGAGTGTCTTTCACTTTTTATTCCTCGTAAAAAAAAAAGAAATACTCATTCAAAAAAAAATTATGAGATAAAAAAAACATAAACATAAGAAAAACTATAATGTGATGGAAATAGTCAAAGATAAATATTATAAAGTAGGAAAAAAAACCCTAATATGTGTTATTCTGCTGTCTTTGTAATTTACCACGGTTTAGATTTTTTTTTTTAGAGAAACACGGTTTAGGGTTTGCTATATATAGCCGAGTTTGCATGGAAATTAGGGTAGTCTGTTTGTAAACATATTAAATAAGTGTACAACAACTTGTCAAAAAAAAATGTCTACAGAAACAATAGATATATACAAACGATGACACAACAGGATAGGAGTTAAAAGCTCATTAGTAAGGAGAAATATTAGGGATTGCTACATTTTAGAGGGAATTTGTTAGGTTAAATTGGTGCGCTGCATCCTTATTTATTAATTTTGTTAGGTCTGCAGCAACTTAACCTAATAATTTCCCTCTAAAATGTTGCATTAGGTTAGCATCAATTTAACCTAACAAATTCCATCTAAAATGCAGCACGCCAATTTAACCTAACAAATTCCCTCTAAAATGCAGCATTCCCTAATATTTCTCCTCACTGATGAGCTTTTCATTCTTATCCTGTTGTGTCACAGTTTGTATATATCTATTGTTTCTGTAGACTTTTTTTTTTTGACAAGTTGTTGTACACTTATTTAATACGTTTACAAACAGAATACCCTAATTTCCATGCAAACTCGGCTACCCTGATTTCCATGCAAACTCGACTATATATAGCAAACCCTAAAAAAGCATGTTTTTCGAAGCATATAACTTAAGTAATGGTTTCTGGATTGTTATTAGTAGTGTTTTTTGAAGCATATAACATACTGAAGCATATATCATTAGTGTTTTTGAATTGTACAATTTAAATCCCACTGTATTTTGCTAATTATCCTTTGGCGCCACTCTTTCGATTTGCAACTTATGAACACCTTATTACTCAAGTGTTTGCATAACATGCTTGCATAACTTATGTACTAAAATTTTCATATTTCTTTTACCGAATTATTGATAGCATTACCAAATTTTCTTTTATAATATTTTCAGATTTTATACATTTTATGAAGTGTTTTATTTTGTCTACTATGGATTATCACATGTTCTTTTTTTTCACCGTTGCCAATTATATATTGCATTTTATTATTCGTATGACAATCCCTTAACAATAAACATGTGCAACGCACGGGTTAACAATCTAGTTTCAGATGGAATTTGTTAGATTAAATTGTTGCTAACCAAATGCAGCATTTTAAAGGGAAATTATTAGGTTAAGTTACTGCACCCCTAATAAAATTAATAAATAAAGATAAATATGAAGCCATGCTTGAGGAACTGTCTTCAAGCAATTGTGTAATTGTTTTCTATGTTTTTTTTTCTGGCTAGTTGTGGCTTAACATTTGTGTATTATCTACTTTTCAGTTTATGTGCACATCAATGCTCCCAAGTTGACCATAATCTTGCTACTTTGGAATAATAAACTAGCGTGAGTTAACTCACGCGGGGTGTAACATCTGCGTGAGTTAACTCATGCGGCGTGACTTAAGTCACACATGTGTAAAATGAAGTCACGTTTGATTTACACTTGCGTTAGTTAATTAGTGCAGGGGTATTTTGGTCAGTTTGACTGGATGGGAGCGAAAAGTGTAGGGGAAAGTGCAGGGGTATTTTAGTCAGTTTAGATTTTGTTCCCCCTCTTTGAATAAACTATTTGTTCCCCGTCCAAACAACCAAAATATTATTTGTGGCAGGGTATGAAGATATCGGAATTGGTTCTCAAGGAATCCCCAACAATATTATTATGATGACCAGGGTTAAGACCACACTAATCAATTAAGACTACACTGATCAATTATGGAGAAAAAAAGTATTAACTTTTGTATTTGTAATAGGATTGGATAGGCTGTGAATCGTGAATAGGGATGGGAATAGGCTAGGTCGAGCTAAACTTTACAAGGTCTAAGTCTGACTTGTCAAATTTTTGTAAGACCTAAGTCTGGCATGCGGTCCGTCATAAACTTACTTTTTAGGTCTGGGTCTGACATTTTAAAAGTCTGATACGACATGCTAGCATGTTTAAAAATCTATTTCATATGAACATCTTTAAATAAGCAATGTGATCAAAGTTTAAATAAACTAGCAAACTAATAGATCAATTAGATTAAACTCTCTTTTGATAATCGACATGAATTTTTAAGAAATTTGACTATATATTGTATCATATTTCAATTATAGTTTATAATAATACATTTATATATGCAAAAAATTAATGTATCCTAATAAGCTTAAATTATTGTAAAGGTTAACAAACTTTTATTTTAATTCAAAGTATAAAATATAATATAGTAATAAATAATATTATTCAAATTTACTTAAATAGACCTAAGATGTTTTTTGAATGGTTTGTGGTCTGCCTTTTAAGTTAAATAGGCTTCTAAAAAAGTATAGGTCTTTTTTATTTAAGAAAAACGTCTGGCCTGTCGTAGGCTAGTCTGTAGGCCCCTGTAGGCCGGTCTGACCTACTCCCATCTCTAAGCGTGAATGAATAATGGTTCTACAACTCCACTTAATCTGGTAGTTCTGGTATGTAAAAATGCATCATGACATCATCATACGATAATTCCACATATAGATGTGTTGCAACACAAATCATCTAAATAGAAATGTGATATATATACAACAATAACCATAACCAAGTCTTATCCCATTAAATGAAAAAAAATGTGATATATATGATCACAAAAAAAGTGGTATATATTAAAGGAGATATGTAACCAAAAAAAAGAAAAGTTAAAGATCTAAAGTTTGAATTCTAACGAGAGAAAAATACTAAAATAATAATTAATATAGGAGGTTTGCCATAAAAGAATAAAGCATTCATATGAGATATCCACAATGCATCTCATATTGCCATAAGTATCTTCTAACATTTAAAAAATACAAACAATTCAGACATTTCTAAAACACATATTTGAAAGAATTCTTGGAGCATAGATATATGATGTGTATCCCACACCGATACTTTTTTTCTATTTTTGGTATAGTTACAAATGATGTTGCATCAGCTTGGAAGTGTTCAAACATCACCTGATCAACTTATTTCTTGATCACATCATAAAGGATCAAAACTATATAATTCTGTTTTGATTGTATTTTTTCAGCACAAACATATATCAATGGATTATATATGGAAGTTTGTTTTGTAAAATCTTTGAGCCAACTTGAGTGGTCGATATAAATTATTTAAAAGTTCCTCCTTTTTTTGGCAATAAGGACATATAAGACGACAACACCTTTAATTATAAGTCTAGTTTTAACTGGAACTCTTTCTATGAATTCTTCAGTGAGCTTTTTTAAACATAATTATCAATTTCCAAGCTTCAAATGGAAGGCATATAGGAATATAGCTCTTATGTTCCAACATATAAGTTCAGTTGAAATTATTTTCTAAATAACTCAGAGATACACACTTATTTGTTGCAATTATTTTCTCTATAAGTTAAGTTATTTTTTATTTTTATTTTTGAGAGGAGAGGTTAAGTTATTGTTAACGTCAAAAACAAAATTAAGCTTTTTTCAAAAAAATATTTTCCCAGCGTTGCCATGCTGCAGCATATTCCGATAGACACGCTTTCAATTTATATATAGAGGTTGGGATTCAAATCCTAACCACCCCATTTATTCACTTTAAAAGTAATTAGAATATTTGACCAAAAAAATTAACACTAGGTTACTTTTTTTTTTTTGAAAGAATAACACTAGGTACCATAAAAAACGTAGTTACTAGACAAGAATGATTTCTCTTCAAGAAAAGGAAAAAACAAATAGACAATAACAATTTAATTAATATAAAATGATTGATTATATCATTAAATAACAAGAGTACTACTGTGCCAAACAAATAACTATGAGTAAAAAGCAAAGCCCAGTGCATAAAACATTACGTGATTCCGTCATTCAGTATAAATGGAGGGTAATGTCGACATTTTGTAATATGTAGGGTTTCCATTCATTTGTTTAAAGAGATAGATGCAGCGACTCTGAAAAAAATATCTCAGCCGCCACCTCCAATTCTTATGAACAGCAGCAACAATAATTAGAAGATATAGATTCAACTTTCACAAACAATCAACGATCTCTTATTACATTTACATGTTCAATCTATCTGAATTTCCCTTTTCTGTTTCTTCTTTTTTCTTGTTTCTCCATCTCAAATGAAATCTAGATCTGCCATTGTTTCAACTTTCAAGTAGAGGAACAGTCTTGAACCGGCCGGTTTACATAAAGCCCTGAGTCGCCGGTTTTAACCGGTTCACGCCGGTTCGCACCGAGTCATTTACATGACCGATCGGACAAACAGACCGGACCGGTTACCCTGCCAGTTACCAGTTCGACCGGTCGGTCCGGTTTTTAAAACTATGGTTCTCTCCATCTCCATCCACGATTAGTATTTTCAAACCTCGGCAAATAAATTCCAACTTTTAAGTGATTGCCCTCTTACTAAGCAATAAATTTACAAAACATCTGCTTCAAATGCATTAATTGAGATGACTCTGTATATACTAACAATACTCCTAATACCAATTGCGCGTTAATGTTTCTTTTAATCACAATGGAATATCATTAAGTTTCATGATTATTTGAAAGTTGACTTGTTATATAGATGACAGACAATTTCAAATTCGAATAGAAATAATAAGTAGTAATTTTTCTTTTAATCACAATGAAATATCATTAAGTTCCATGAATATCATTAAGTTTCATAAATATTAGTAAACTGTTTTATGTTGACAGTAAAGTTTTAAGTGAAAGAGTAAAGTTTTATTTTGACAGTAAGACAGTAAAGTTTTAGACGGTGCATTTAAAAAAAACAGCTGAACAATAAATTCTTGCAAAACCGAAAAATTAACATTGGTTTGTAGTGATTGCACTCAATATTTTGATGAACCGAAAATTGCACTCACAGAAATTAATTGCACTTAATATTTTGTTAACCATATGATATCTTTATTTGAAATGTCCTTTATAACATGATTTTCGTGATCTATACAATATTTTTTGTTGAATGCTAGTTAAAACTAAAACTGTATTATTCAAACGAAGAAACATCCATAATTTGTGCAATGATTTGGATAATTTGTGTCTTACTGGTAAACAATCATTCATAACTTGCATTTAAGTTCAATAGTCAAACGAAGAAATATTTTAAAACCATGATTTTGGCTCCATGAAGGGTTATGGTACAATATTAATTGTTGGCAAACAATCATCGATAAATTGCATTTAAACTCGATAGTCAAACGAATAAACATTTTAAAACCATGATTTTGGCTCTATGAAGGATTATGGTACAATATTAATTGCTGGTAAACAATCATCCATAAATTACATTTAAGCTCAATAGTCAAACAAAGAAACATTTTAAAACCATAAATTGCATTGAAAATAAAAGAGAGCACATTAAACTGAAAAGATAAACTTTTAATTGCATTGAAATCAAAAGATAGCACATTAAACTGGAAAGATAAAGCCATAAATTGCATTAAAATGTAAAGAAAATTCAAAAACATCAAAATGGATCTAAAAACATAAACCCTAAAAATTGCACTCCATCAATTGCACTGCAAACATCAAACTCTCACGACAGTTGGGCGCTTGACTTGAATGTAGATGGTGTCGTTCATGCCAGCATGTGGAAACCCAACTTTAACCATGACACCTTCCTCAAGTTTGTGTGCCTGTACCATTCTTTTTCATCCTCCACCAAGCTTGATGTGATGATGTGGCCTGGTTCCAAATACAGTGATGCAATTCCACTTGTTTCCACAATCATCAATCATTGTCAATGAAGTGGTCTTTTTCCCGATAGTTAAATCACACAAGCCCTTGTAAATAAGCATCTGCAAAAAAATTACTACGTTAAAAACAATTTTTTATATCGTGTAATAGAAATGACCCCAAAAAAGCAATGTAATACAAAAACATTATAGGATTTGGATCTAATGGAGCTTAAAAAGATCAAAGATTCAAAGAAATTAGTGCAAGTTGAAAAATATATATAAAACATAAGAGATCAAGAAATGAGATGAAACATGGTTAGATTTTGTTGTGTTAATTGTACCCTTCAAGCAGTGTAAGACTAAGAGAGCTTGTGCATCACTTTCCATTGTTAAGTCTAAACTGTTTGACGTAAAAATAATGGCAGGAGAGGATAATGAGAATGCAATCGTTAATATACATGGAAGGTTATGGAATCTACGTCTGAGATGTAGGGGGTGGTTGACTGAGTTGATTAACATTAATACATGAAAGGTTATGAGATCTACGGCTGAGATGGAGGGAGTGGTTGACTGAGTTGATTAACATTAATATGTGTTTTCAATTGCCATTATGAGGATGATTGTCACTGTTTTCAATTGTCATTATGACGTTTCTGTATGCGAGAGAAAGCGAGGAGTTTGAAAATAGAGTTTGAATCAACGGCTGTGATTAAGTGTGTGGTTGGGAGATTAGATTAGCAATATGAGTTTAATTATGGTGCACTGACTGTGTAAAGCAAGATTACACAGTCATCTAATAGGAATGTGCCACATCATTTACTCATAAGTTATGTTATTTAATTTATAAAAAAGTCCTAAAATTAATTTTGCTATTTTTCCTTCGTGCCTGAACATCAGTTCCCCTTCATTCTCGCCGCAACTCTCTGTTGCATCCTTATGCAGTGCCACCGTTCCACTTTCAGGTCTTGACGGGCAACGCAAATTGAATGGCCACGACACAAAATCACAAATTGGGCCTCCTCCATAGAGGTAAACTACATATTGCATTTGTTCTTCTTCAATTTTGATTTCCTTCGGTTTCAAATTTTAGATTAATATC
>Ga0315914_1001630_pt1 | contig 33881 bp, 21 predicted proteins | sample MpolenodulesMG_FD_203920 | JGI IMG/M metagenome (GOLD analysis project Ga0315914, IMG submission 203920) | Medicago polymorpha root nodule microbial communities from Los Angeles, California, United States - elongated nodules | ecosystem: Host-associated > Plants > Roots > Nodule | place: USA...
TGCGGGTGGGAAGACAAGTATGTGCTGCACGCCACAAAAAGGAGCGCATCCTGGGGGGGACTTTCTGCTTCCAAATAATGTTCCAGTTCTGATCCGGATCAGCAGCGTTCGACATATTGGCTGCAAGTGTCATACAATGCATGTAGGCTGATTTAACAGAGTAGGAACCATCGACTGTATGCTGCCAAATATAAGTATCCACCATAGTTCTGTTCCTAAGAGGGATAGAAAGAATTGCTGTAGCATCTTGGTAGTTAAAAATAGAATGAATGAGATCATTATTCCAAGAGGACAGATCCGAATTAAGCAGATTGTTGACAAACAGCTCAGTCGTACTAGGAGATTCAACTATTTCAGTTCTATTTAATAATATATTTGAAAAAAAATACCATCCAATTAATATAAAATTTATTTTTCAACGATTCTTTTATTTTTACGAAATAAGTTTCTATGAAAAGTATTTTTGAGAAACCTTTATATTTTATGAGATCAACATAATTTTTTTTTGTGGTAGCCGGGGTTTGAATCCCAGACCTTACATATGATGCGATCAACATAATTAATTGTACTTGCTGAATTTCTTAATAAGTGTGAAGCTAATAATTTTTAATTTTAATTAACGCGGGAGAAAGTACTAATACAATAAAACATCTAATAAATTTAAAGTCCTAGCTCCACTACATTTACCATAGACATCACACTTTGAGACATCATAACCGTCTCTTATGCCCATTAATTTCTCTCTTTGCAAGCCATACAAATCAAATTAGATTTCATATATTAAGAAAATCTCACAAGAGCTTTGTTTGGAAGGATGTGCTTTTTTTTCTCACCCTTTTCTTCGTTGCTTTATGCCTTTCTTGTTTCCCTTTCTCTTTCTTTAGCTCCATTTACTTTTTCCTTTTGTATTCTTTTAGCTTTCTTTTTCTCTGATTTTCTTTGCAGGAACTTCCAACACTCTAGCTAGCTCTTGATCTTGTCATTTTTGAGACTTAAAATATTTATGTCAAAATGATTAGTGCTTATTATAACTCACAAGAGAGACATCAAACTGAGTTGCCTAATGTGAATTCCAAATTTGGATTCTTTAAGCTTGTTCCCGAAATGTTTGAGGAAGAGCTTCCATCTGATGAACATCTTTCGTTGCTTAGACACTTTGGATCCATTTCCTTAGTAAAACAAAATTAAGTTAATGAATAGGATAATCATAGTGATATCATCATAAATAAACGAAAAAACTCAATATATATATAAAGGAAAATAAAATGAGAGGAATTACTCACATGTGTATTAAAAGGGTATGAAAAAAGAAAAATAGATGAAAGATAAATTTGACTTTATGTATTAAGAAGAGACAAAAAGGTGGGAAAGAGTACGAAAAGAGAGAAATACATTCTTCTCATATTAATTGGTTCTTGAATCGGATATCGAATTTTTAAAAAATATATAAATACATGAAACATACATTAGATTTGATGTATTGATTGATGTAGTAGGAAACAAAAAATAAAAAATTTGTTTTTTTTTTATTTTTATAAATGTGATAAAACCCAAAAATAAAAATTGCAACAGAATAATTCTAAGAGTAGAGACTCCAATAACATCAGGTAAAACCAAATGCTCAAAATGCCAATCAGCTATATCAACTCAAATGGTGTGTTTTTCTCTCTTCACTTTGGTTGGTTGAAAATACAATGAAGAGATATGTGTGAATTTATTTTTAAAAGACAACTACTTTTTTGTAGTGAAAAATCATATTTATATATAATTTTAAATAATATAAATTTTATCTCTTGTTAATTAAAGGAAAAATTTCACCAATAAGTAAATAAATAAAGAAAAATAAGTTAGAATAATAAACTGACATGCTACTAGAGAAATATGCCAATTAATAAAACTAATAACCTAAATTTCTACTCTCCCTGCTAATAAACCAATCCTCTCAAAAACTTATATGATTTCTCATCAAAAACTTATATGATTTCTCATCAACAAAAACTATCAAGTAACTGCAACTGCAACTGCAAGCCACACACACACACACACACACACACACACACATATATATATATATAGTATATCTAAATTTTCTATTCCTCCCTCGAAACATAACATGAATTACATTTTACATGAGACTTTACAAGCTTTCTTCATTGTAATGTCTTTGAGTCAAAAGCAGTAGGTTTAGGTTTATGGGGTCTTTTCAAGTACTAGTTCATCATTAATAAATGCTTAATGGTACTTTTTTTTCCATCAAAGTTCTTTTTTTAGCCCTGTAATTAGCAAATGTAAGAAAAGATATATAGGTCCACCAATTTGAATTTGTTAAGGACACGCAACTAGCTTCTAAAGCTTCTGGCCACGGCAAAAACAGATCGGAAAACGTACAAACGTGCTTTTGTGGGTTGCAAACCGGAAACCAAACACTTATTTTGGGATCATAATCAATTTTGAGGTTGAAAGTTTAACATAACAAATATATGGCCAAATCATTTTTTTTACTAATCAAAAAGTGATTCTAAGGAGTCCAAACATGGAGCCAAATACTTCCATGAAAAATAACATTTCAAAAATAAAGAGGGCATTGAGTAATAATATTTACAAACCTCAAGAGAAGACACATTTCCAACAGGATGGACCTTTGGCTTACCATGCAACCAAGCTTCCCTGTTACTACCAAACACATGGAGAGAATATTTCCCATTAGTGGAAGCCATGTATACAAAAAGCATACTGACAAAAGAAAGCAATCTTTTTACTGTCTTATTTATACTCCCTTTTTCTTATTCTGCTAGTTGAAAATTAAAGTTTGTGCCACCCCATGTGATCCATAGCACATCTTTACCTCTCTTTATATATTTTTTTGGTGGTGACCTCTCTTTATATATAAACATGGTGCAACAAATTTGGCAAATAACATTGTTAGAAAGAATAAAATTAGTAATGGAGAAATTGAAACTCTATAATTCTTGGAAAATATTTTGGTGACTTAGATGATTTTATTGTATTTAATTCATAGATGAATGATTAAAAAAATTATTTTGAAGAGATAGAATAATTGGCTAAGAGAGAGATAGAGACGAAATTCAGCAAACTCAAAGACACCAAAGTGAAACCTTTAATTCTCTCGTCATTGGTGGCAAATTCAAAGAAATATTATACGGGTTCCCTCAATAAATATTTGCTGCTAATTTAACTTCTTTTAATACTATGTAATCGAGTCCTTAAACATGAACAAACTTAAAAGAGTAATGTAAAAAAAACTCATTTTCATAAATAGATTTAAATATATTTTCAACCCTACAAAATCGACTTATAAACACATTTTTTAAACTATATTTTATCCAATATGAAAATCTTAACATCTGGAGGCTCTCCATCCAATTAGGGTATCTGATCTCAATTAATAATAATGTGTCTGTGCATATAGGAAGAATTCAAAGGACACATAATCCCTTTGCACCAAGATTTCTAACTAGGGTCTACCAAAAAATTAGCTTTAAGACTAAGTTTTCCAACAATGGGGCTCCATGTAATAATAGCTACCCTTATAAATTAGCCCCACAAAATCCTAAAGAAAGAGATATCTCTATTTTTAAAATAGATATAGGAAAATACATGCATCAAAATCCTGGTTTTACTTGCTTTTCTTCCACTAGCTAGTAAAGAGTATATATAATTACCCCATCATCATGGAATTTGGGTGCTCTTGTTTTGAGGACACAGACAAAACAAAGCAAACTTTGAATCATTTATTCCTTTTGTGAATTTTCGTGCCTATATATTTGTTTATGTGCAGAGTTGAGAAAGAGATATTGCTAAACTGAATAAGACATGCATGAATTGCTCTGCTTATAAAGCTACTTTATCACATGATAATTGAAACATAATAATGAAATAGTATCTATATCAAATGATAATCAACCAAAAAATGGGAACAAAGATATATATTGCTCAGATTTTGAACATAATGATAAAGAAATCCCCACGGACCAAGGTTATAATAGAAACCATAAATATCCATAAATAATATACTATTATATATTACCTTGAAGATTTGCTCCAAATACTATGATTTTCTTTATCTTGATTGGTAATTTCTGCACCCAACTTAACTGGCAGATCATTAGACCTTGTTGAAGAGTTTATGTCAAGCATGAAGTCTTCAGAAGTATCTCCAGATGAACCATTGTCATACATATCAGATTGACCTACTCCATTTTAAACACAAGAAAATAGATGATGAACAAATTATATGTATAGTAGATGAATTTATGGCCTAATACTACTTACAAATTGAGTATTATCACTAACCTGATGATGCTGGTGGTCTATCTGTAATTTTCACCGTCCGGTACATCTAATTAAAATTTGTAGAGTATCATTAACACGGAAAAGCAATAATAAATTTAGGTACATGCATAAATATTTTGTTTTTGACCCATACACAAATTTATTTTTCATCATTAGATCAATAAATCTTTTCGTATTTATTTAATTTGATAGTAGATTTTATGACTCATGGGGGTTTGCCTCCCACCTAAAGTGGGTAAAATGAGAATGTATTACGGTAAAAAGTAAATAATTGTATGAAAAATAACAAAATTCATTAATTTTCTTTATATATGTAAATTAATTTTAAAACAACTAAAAAAAGGATGGTCGGATGGGTATCCGCTACCAATATCCATGCATCAACCGTGGAATTTGAATTGAAATCCCTGATATAGTATCTATGTAACACCGACACTTCTGATTAAAGGTGTGTTTAGTGTTTGTCAACACATGTGATTATAGTAAATGAATTAATTTTTTCTAATTATTTTTGTGTCAAAGTGTTAGTATCGGCATTGTGTCTGATATTCGTGTCTTTGGTGGTGCTTCATAGTATAGTATGAACTCAAACTATATCAGTTGGATCAGTTGGCATAATATTGTACTATACTATTAATTAAAGCATATATAGGACATCAATTTAAAATAACAAAAAAATGCTTTCATGAATTTACTCAATTGATACAAGGCTGTATAAAGGTTTTAGCTGATGCAGAAAACAAATGGTTCTGGTTTTCTGGTAAATGTGGAAGCATTGAAAAATGTGACTAACCATGGTTAAAGCTGATACGATAAAGAAACTCCTCAGTCATGACAGAGGAGAGGATCATTGAGAAATGATGATGTTTGGTACTTTCTCATTTGTTATTTTTCCTATTTTCTTGTGCAATATAAAATAATAATAATAATTTTGACTACATAGCGTGGCCAAGACTCATTTTGAATTTCTCAGGCTTTGTCTTACTTGTTTTTAGAAATTTGATAGCTACTGTACAACTCTCTCTCTCTCTTTACTACAATTTTCTCCCTTAATAATTAGGGTGGTTCATTCTTCCAAGCAAAAAGCTACTTAGTCTTATTACTAGCTTACAGAACCATAGCTAAATATTAAAACAATTTTTGCTAAGGAAATTAACCATTGGAATTTGAAACATATCCATAAACCAACCACTCCTTGTACTACATTACAAACTATATAGTATTATATTATATATAATTCTGTAACAGTAACCATTAAAACACGCAATCAGAACTGTACCATTTTCAACCTCAATTTCAAAGGACTACAGAAGAACTTAAAATAACATTGAGGGAGTTTATAATTAACAGATTATAACTATAAATTATTTAGTTTAGTGTAATGAAAGAGTTTAAGGTTATACCTGCAAATGAGATTTAACATGTGATAGGGTTAAATCCTTTACATCCATTAGCTCAAGAACTGATTTTGGTGTAGCCCCTATAAGATAAAATGAAAATTAGTGTAATAACTAATATAACAAAATTATGACAAGCACGGTAAGTTTGACAAAATCACGGTAACATTGATATTTTGTTAAAGTTCTAAACTGTAGTTTTTGTCAAAATTAAGGTTGCAAGTCGTGATTCCGACAAACTCATTGTTAACACAAACATGTAAGAAAGAAGGGTAATAAAAAAATTACTTTCATGGCCACCTAAAAGCTCAACAGCATGAACAAAGCGATTATGAAGAGTGGTAGTCCAACGCATCCTCGGAGCTCTCACGCTACGCTTTGAAGGAAACCTCGGCAAAAACTTTGATCTCATCAAAGTATGAGGATGAAAAGCTGTTGTTGAACTTGAAGCAGATGCATCAAAGGGTGGTTTTGGTTGAGAAAATAATGCAATAGGAGGATTAGGGTTTTGATGATACACTGGAATTCCTCTTATAGGTTTAAGAAACCCTAGCTCTTCACTTAGGCTTTGGTAATTGTTTTGGTTTTGATGAAATGGTTGAAAAGAGTTGTTGTTGGAATTATTAGTGTTTTGAAAAGGGTTAGGTATGAGATTGTAGAGGTTTGAAGAAGAAGAAGAAGAAGCCCTTAGATTGGAAAGGGAAGGATCAAAGGTGTGATTTGCTTCTGTTTTTGACTCCAAAGCTCTTTTCCAAAATCCTAAATCATCCAACTCTTCTTGATCATCTGTATTTCTCCTCCAACTTGATGTTTGTTTGCTGTTTGGAAGACTGATTTGCAATGATAAATCTGGTTGTGCTGGGAATAGCTCCATCCTAGACACAACTATATTTCTCTATATCTATATATCTATCTATATAAATATATATATAGTCTTCAATATGCACTACACTTTTTTTCTTCTTGATCTTGAGTTATATAATTCCACTTAGCTCAATTTTATGCTTCACAATCTATATATATAATAGCACAACTAAATGATAATTTTTAAGGATAAGATAAAACTGAGAAATACTATATAATAGTGATGATAGTAAGTGATGTGGAAAAGAATGGTTATTAATTAGAGTTATTTAAGAAGTACAATTAATTTCATTGAGTAGTTGTAATTGTAGAGCAGAGATTTTGAGATTTAGAAAGGAGAAGAAAAACAAAGAGAGAGAATACAATGTCAATGAGTGTGAAATGAATGGTTTGTGTCTTTTGTGTGAGGTATATGTGAGAAAATGACACTTGAGAGAAGAAAAAGGACTATAGTATACTCTAGAGAGAGATAGCTCTTGTGGAGTATAGGGTGTAGGGTAGTATAGGGTGAGAAAGGGAGAAAAGTGGTTAATATTATATGAAAGGATGTGAAATTATAAGATAAAGAGGGGAACAAAAGAAAAAGGTAAATAAGTTTATAACTTTTTTTCCTTTTTATAAATCTACTCTCTTTTGCCCCTTTTTTCTTTGGAGTAAAAAATTGGAAAAGTGAAGAAAAAAATTTGTAAGCTTTAACGTGTGCATTGTGTGTGTCCTTCTGCAACGAATTCTTCACTTTCTAATATACACGTACAGAGAAACCTTATTTAACTGAAACCTATGGCTCTGGCTATTTTTCACTCGGTAGCACTTAAGTGACATATAGTTGGGTGATATCGGTGATATTGGTCAATCACAATGTCACAATGCTTGTGTTTCTCTCTCTTTCACAAACATTGTGACATTGTGATTGGTCAATATCACCCAACTCTATGTCACCTATGCTGAAATAAAACAATAAATATGGAATTTACAGTCCCATGATTGCTCACAATTTTTCAGATCTTATGTTTGTTAATTCTTTTTATAAGTTAATGACCTAATTATAAGCCACTCATTGTGGTCTTGATAAAACCCTAATTTCTCTACAAATCACATCATGCATTATTCTTTGAATAATTATGGGCCCTTGCTTTATGTTTTGTCATTTTTAGGGCACATAAAATATGCATATTGTCCAAATTGATGGCAACAATGAACAAAAATCAAGTGTGAGTATTTTTGTTCATGAGTGTAGACTCATACCGATCCTTCTTTTTTTTCTCGACATGATTCAGCTTCTGACAAAAATAAAATTTAAATTAGTCCCTGATATTTTTATATTGGGGACAAATTAGTCTCTATATTATAATGAATGAGGGACTAATTTGCAACGGCAAAGCTAGCAATTTTTTTTTTGAGGTGGCCACATATAAAGCGAAATAAATATTTTTTAAAATTAATAGTAAATTTTACCAATAAGCAAAAAATTAAATCACAACAACTATTACTTATATAAAATGTATTTCATAAAAAGTTATAATTTACTAATTACTTAATTTTTTAGTTATAATAAAACTTGGGGTAGCCAATTATGTATTATTAGGGGTAGCTAAGTATACAAATATACCTACTTATTCAATGATTTTTTTTCTCTTTGGGGTAGCCATAGCCACCCCCTGAGTATAAAAGCATCCGCCCCTGCTAATTTGTGATCAGCATGAAAATGTCAGAGACTAATTTAAGTTTTATTTTTGCAAGGAACTGAATTAGTCCGTCATAAAATTGTGATGCGCCAAAATAAATATTCACTCTTTGTTTTAAGTAAAGGACAACACAACACAAAACTAAATGATAAAATTGTCATTTTAGAATATGATCGATATATTCAAGCAATTAAGGATTCAATGGAAATTGAAAATGTGACGAATAATGAGAAATATACCATCTTTGACGATGCACACGACTAGTTTATATCATTTAATAGGTGTAAATACATGAATTTAGAAATGCATGAATACACGTATATACCTCTATATATAGATAGATCACCTCCAGTGGTAAACTCTATTAATGATTATTTGGTGGGCACTATTATATCATATCATCTTGAAATAACTCATTTATTTTTTACTCCACAGACAAACTCTATCATGCTCATATTGGGTCCCACAATTTTACCACACATTAATATTTTCTTTTCTTTTAGTTACACTCTCTAATCTTTTTACTTTTTAGTAATGAGAAATGTGAAGGTTGAGTTACTTCAGAAAAGCACCGAAGCACCATTATTACAAGCTGACGGACTGCAATAGATGAACTTGATTTTTTTTGGAAAATGGGTTACTCCACCTGAAGAACTGTGTTGAAATACCACCGCTAAAGTTGCTCTTAGGACAAGACCATGTGTTACACTTTTTCTCAATTAGACAAATAATGTTAGAATTATTACAAACTGATAAGATTACTAGCTCTTTTACTTTTTTGTCAAGCAAATAGGTTAGTGGATAGAAAATCATCTTTAATGTAAATAAGTGGAGTGCATGATGTTCGAATTTTGACCTTTGCATATATTATGTAATATCCCTACTAAATGAACTAAGCTCACACAGAGACAATAATTTTTTTCTTACTACTAAATCTTTATTTTTTAACTAGCATCAAGACATACACTATTGACAATGAACGATAAAATGGTAAAAAAATAATCGGGTAATATTGGAAAAAAGATACTATACCAAAATATAATATTTCTTTATATAAGATCATAATACGGTTATTTTTATAGTTGATAATCCTGTTGTTATGGATTGTTCCTATTTTAATGTAATTTAACTAATTTTTTTATTGTTAATTAAAATGATTTTATAAAAATGATAACATGGTTAATTGAAGGGTAAAATTGAAAGAAAAGTCCAATCCAAAAAATAAGAGTGTATTTTCTTTATATATTGGTATAGATTAACTTAAAGAATTTATAAGGTTTGACATAAAAAATATTGTACTCAACACTTATGAATATTAGTTGGCGGAGGAAGCACTGTGGTTCCAGGAGTAGGTCCATTCTTAACCTTAAAAACCATTGTTAATCCCATCATCCGAAGGAGTAATCAAAAGCAATTCCATAAAAATAAAAAATATATCTTATACATCGGAGTGTTTGGACATCTTTATATTTTTTTGTTTTATTTTGAAGGTTGGGTAATTTTTGGGCGTTCCGCCTATATACGGTCAGCCTCGTAAACACCTCCACACACCTTCCTCATCTACCACAAGTGACCCTCCAACTCTGCCAACAAAATTGTCGTCTCCAAGAGAGTGCCCAAACCATCTCGGAGTCATTGGTATCACATAGTCCCCAACCGTTGAATTCTTTTGGTTGGAGATCGAATATAGCCTTGGTTACTTAGCTTGCAAAGGCATCCTCCCTCCCCCTCCAAACCACATCCCAAAAACTCGTAGAGCTATTGTTTTCCACTCTACTCACTACATCCAAATTGAACCAACTTTTTGGTTGGCACGCCATATTTCACTTCACCCAACTAATCATATGACCACCTATATCCCTTCCCAAAGAAACTCTTTTGTTTCTAACAATCTTCCTTCACGCTTTGACCAACATTTTCAAAAAGGATAGATAAAAGATATGGATCGAATTTAATATTAAATTGAGGAATACAATTCTACCCCTAAGACTAATAAACTTGTTACACCAAGAGTTCAATTTTTTTTATTCAAATGGTCCAACAATGGTTGCGAAGTAGATACTCTTCCTAGAGTAGCTCCTAACGGTTAGAAGCCCGAATAGATAAAAGGAGTTCTTCATTTACTACAATTCAAAAACTTTGTCGCCATCTTCATGAAATCCCTAGGCACATTCATTCCCATCAAAAAACTCTCGAAGAAATTGACTTGTAAGCTCTATGTCATTTCAAACCCTCTCAATAACCGCTTCAATGTCCAAAGATTTTCCATTGGTGCTTCCCTATTCATAGAGTATCATCGGCATATTGAAGATGAGAGACAACCAAATCATTATGTCCAAAATTGAATCCCTCAAACAAACTTACCCCTTGCGCATTCCTCATCAAACCACTAAAGCCTCTTGTTACTACTAAGATCAAGAACGGTGCCAGCACATCCCCTTGCTTGAGGCCTCTTTGGATACTTATGTTGGGCTACCATCACAAGAATTGACATGCTCCTACCAAATAGAGACACTTTCATCCATGCCATCCACTTATCGCAAAAGCCAAATATCTCATCATGTACTCCAAAAAAAACCCCAATCCACACTATTTCTTATGATTTGTGAAAGGAAAATGAGTCGTACTTCCTTCGTCCCATAACATGTGAGCAATTTGTAAAAAAGGAAAAAAATTTGTCCCGAAATTAATTACTCATTTCACTTTTCAATATAATATTAATTACATTTTTCCATTTTGAGTTTTTTTTTGTGATGTTCGGGGTTTGAACCCCGGACCTTGCATATATTATGCATTGTCCTTACCAACTGAGCTAAGTTCACGGGGACCAATTATATATTCTGATTAATATTAATTGCATCACTCTCAGTTTAATATTTTTCACTTTGCATTTATGATAATGGTGAATGCACCATTACTTGCCAATAATACTTCAAAAAAAAATTCTCTCTTTCAAATATATATTTTCTTAATATGTTTGAAATCACCAAATGAGTCGCTTATTATGGAACGGAGGTAGTAATAGAGAATAGTATAGTGGAAAGATTGTACAAAAAAGAAGAAAAAGTATGCTGGTAAAAGATGGGAAGAAATTAGTGCTTTACTAAAGGAATCAATTCATTCCTCCAACATGAAATTGATTATATTACATCCAAAATCAAATTCCAGTATAGAAATAATCCTTTTCTTTTTTTTGTAAAGAAATAAATTTGGTTTTTTTATTTAAAAAAAATTGTTTTTTTGTAAAGAAATAAATTTTGTTTTCAAGCCATGCTACCACGTTCAGCATATACATTCACATACTTCCCTCCGAAAAAAACATTCATTAAAATATCAATTTGAAAGATAAAAGTGAGAAAAATAATACCTACCTTAGACTTATTAAAATAATGTTGAAGTACAGGACTAAGTCATTGTAATTATTCCAAAACTTTTATTTTTCTAAGTGTTTGTTATAAAGTTTATCCAAACAAACCCGTAGTATTATTTATAGTTGATCATGTGAGGAGGGATTGGTTCAGTTGGTGCCAAATAGAGGAAATAAGCTCAAGGTGTGGAATGTTTACAATAGGAAACAATTCAAGAAGAGTGGGGATGAACAATCAACCTTTTGAAGCATGAACAATCAACGTACATTCTTTAATTAATACAAAGTTAAATGAGAAAATGTACCTCAGAGTAAACAGCTGTAATCAATTATCAAATTATGTACTCATTGCTTTGATATATATGATAATCATACCTCAAGGATCAAGAAATTTGCAGATACGTCTGTCTATCTTCTTCAAGAAGTTTTCTGATAATGTGTAATGATATTTCTGATAATGTTTTAGGAAATGAAGACGAGTTCTTAATTTTTTACTCTTTGATGCAGTATAGGATCAGAATGTGTTGGAAAATGTTGTTTGACAATTGACAGTATATACTCCCTCCGTCCCTGATTAAGTCTTTAGCTTGGTTTTGTGTCAGATTGATTTTGATATCTTTAGTTTTGACAAATCAAACCATAGTTTGATTTTGGTTTACAAATGTGATTTGCATTTTAAGTATGTATATCAACCGTAATGTACACTTGTGGAAAAAAAACATGAGACAAAAGAGGAAAAATGGCATTACAAGAAAAAAAAATTTAGTTCTTGAGACTTTGGCGTTCACTTATATATTTATATTTTATAGTTTTGTGCAAAACTATAGTCTACCGAACGTTCTACTAAGATTGTGCTTGTGTAAATATGTTACAGTTAGAATCAAGTTAATAACAAAGGATTATTTAGTTGATACATTGTTTTATGTTTGTTTGGTGCCATGAGTTTTTTGGCTTTAACCATGTTAAACTTTAATTTGATCTATGCTTTGGCTAAGGACAAAATCTAATAGTAATGACTACCACATTTCTCAATGGTATATGAATCCATAAGCATGTATCATAATGCAAGTGTCAAGATATCTCATGGTTACTTGCTAGGAGGTTAAGGTTATTGTGTTCAAGTCACTTTGAGTGGTTAAATTTGGGACTGGTGGTATTGTGCAGGAGGCAGAATGTTGCTTGTTCAGTCTAAGTTTGGTTCTTATCGCGGATGAATTTATTTTGCGCGAGAGGGGATTTTAACAGTTGTTTCGGAAAGATTATTTGAGGAGCTAGTTCATCAATTCTTCTCATCATTCATGGCTTCTTGGTGGTTAAGTGTATGTTTTGTTGTCACAGTGGTGCCGACTATCGGAGCTTATAAATTCCATCAATTTCATTGATATTTTGGTTGCAGAGGCTAATACTGGTTGTTTTCTATTCACTAGGAATAGCTCTTATCTTAGTTTTAGGAGTGGTTGCTTCTTGCTCAAGCTGTTGTTGATGTCTCCATAAAAATAAGTTCTCTGGCGTGAACTACTCAATGTCTTCAACTGTCACTCTGCTTTAAGACTTCCCATACTATACATGTTGCCAATTAGAATGATAAAAATGTTTTCAGTGTCACCTCTCATTGCCCCAAAAACACCTTGATAGTATGTACTAGTAACTGCCTTGTACCTAAAAGAAAGATGAAGGGGAACGTTGTAGAGACCACAATAACAAATGTAAGCTTCAAATTCTATAAGAATAATGATATATGGATCAATTACATCAGGTAGAAACCAACTAAGATACTAGCAAAACAAAGGCTAGAAGCCTAACCACGTTAACTTTAGCAAAAAAGCAATCACACATTAGATTAAGACTATTACTTTTTTCATCCTATGGTATTCTCACACACCCTATTTTTTCCTCAAAATACCTTTTGTTCGAATTATATAATCCGAACCACGTTTGGATTATGAATTCTGCTCTTTACCCAAACGGTTTTGCTCATTCCCAAAGTAAATGTCCAAAATACCCCACACATGTTAACTCACGCTAGTGTTAAATTTGCGTGATTTAACTCATGCAGCGTGAGTTAACTCACGCAGCGTGAAGTTTTCTTTCTCACATTCACACCACTATTGCAAAGGCTGCTTCTTCCTTCATCTCCTCCATTTTCCTTCTTTGCTTTGCTTTGCTTAGTGGATTTTAGGCAACGTGTCATCACCATGTCTTGCATGATTGTGAAGGAGTATTTTAGCATCTTACATGTATGGGGTTGAGTCATTTGAATGTTTCTTTTCAATATTTTTTTATTTTTATCTTTCATTTCTCTCTGTTTGCTGCACCATCTCCCTCTATTATCTTGTTCCTGGTCTGGAAAAGAAAAATATCACTACTTTTTCATCTTTCACAAAACAAGCTCTTCTAATCAGTATGCAAAGAAGTAATTAACTATGCACAAACAGAGACGACATTGTTTCACAAGGCAAATATTGAACACAAATCTTTGAAGACACCTGCTATATTTTAAGGACTTTAATTGAATAGAAATCATAGCATCTCACACATTAATTCAAAAAATTATCCACAAAATAAGAAGAGAGAGATTAACAACAACAATGGTTTTTTTCCCCTTTTGTTTGATTAATTGAGAGAGAGGTAATGACGTGAAAAAAGAGAGTAGTAGGCTTTTATTGAATTTGGACCAGTGAAAAAGAAAACCAGCGTGAGTTAACTCATGCGGCGTGAGTTAACTCACGTAAAGATTAACACTAGCGTGAGTTAACTCACGCAGGGACAATATGGACATTTACTTTGGGAATGAGCAAAACCGTTTGAGTAAAGAGCAGAATTCTTGGATTATATAATCCGGATTTTCATGACCCTTTTGTAACCTGGAGCACCCTGAAGCATCTTGAAGTTGAAATGCATAAGATAGGTTCAAATTATATACGAAAACATTTAAGCCAGTTTGGATTTTAAAATCCAAAACGTGTCAACCACACCCCATGGAAAGTCAACAGTTGGAGGGAAAATAGGGTGTTTCGGATTATATAATCTGAAGCATGGGTGTTTAAATCCAAACCGATTCAAATGAAAACTGCAAACCGATCCAAAAAAATCGAAAACCGCATAAAATCGAATATTATTGGATGTGTTTGGATGACATTTTGTGAAAACCGCTCGGATTGGATCAAATTTTGGATTGATTTTTCCAAACCAAACTGAACTGCATACAAATACATATTTCCATTGTTATAAGTATAATATAATATATTAAGTTATTATTTTTTCTTATTAATTCTTTTAATACTACGTATGAGTTTAATTTAATCAATTTTGTTTATATTTCATATGTTTCAAAATAATCAATCATTGTTATTCCGTACTATTAATTTTTTATAAATCATATGTTATATTTTGTATCGAACCTATTATTTTATCATATTTTTATAAGATTATTATTAATAAAAAAATGTTACAATGTGTAATTTGGACATCCGAAAATCGATCCAAATTGAACCGCATTAATTTGGATCGGATCGGATCGTTTTTTTTAAATTAATCATCCAAAACCGAACAAAACCGCATATAATTTTATCTTTGAATCGGATGAGTTTTTGCCTAAAAACCGATCCAAGCTGGACCGAAAACACCCACAATCCGAAGTGTATCAGCACACAGACAAACAAGGTCTGTTTTGGCGGACACATGAATTAGGCACTTTAAATCGGTTCTAAACGATATAAACATGCATTGTTCAGATGTTCAAACTTAAAATTTAATCAAAAACATAAATTAACAACATAACATAAATTTAAAACATTAGATTAAAAATACAAATTATCCAAAGGTTACAAACCAATTGTTCAAACATAACATTAAAATGAAAATAAAAAGTATCCATTGGTTACAACACCATAAAATAAAATCAATCCCTTCCCCTGCCCCTGTCACCCTCAACAATAAGCCTCCGGCGGTAAACTCGTCCTCCATGAACCTCTCTCAAGACTTCTTCCAAATGAACCCATTCAGAAGACCCTTACGCAATCACACCACTGGACATCACAGCATATACATGATCTCTGATACGGCTTAACCTTCCAGATAGCTCTAAGTACCCCTGATCTCCATCCTCCTCGGCAACAATCTCATCAAGGTTCGGACTATATAATTCGAAGTGCATTTCAGATTATTTCGGATTATATAATCCAAATGGTATTTTAGTCATTTTTGTAGGGTGCGCGAGTACCTCATAGGGTGGAAAAAGTAATAGTCTAAGATTAAAAAGCTTAACAATAGACTTCGATAACAACATTGAAGATACATAAAATGCAAAGACCTGAACATAGCTACATGTGCTTTTGGGCCTAAGAAAGAATTATATTTAGACTATTACTTCTTTCACCCTATCACCTTCTCGCGCGCCCTATGTTTTTTACGAAAAGTCCATGTGATTCTCGGATTTTAGAATCCGAGTTGAGTTTTTCACCAAATTCGGATTTTATAATCCCAAAACCTTAAAAAAAATAAAAAAAGGGCACGTTCCTTGCTTTTTTTCGGATTATAGAATCCGAGCCGCCCCTAAACACCCTTTTACAAGGGAAAAATAGTTTGGATTATATAATCCGAACTGTATCAGCATAAATTTTGAGTCTGTTTGTAATATGGATAACATGTTCTTAGTAAAAAAAATTGGTTTTCGGTCTACTTGATCATATTGCTCCGAAACTTCCCTAGAAAATCAGAAGAAAAAAAAAATCAAGGATCAAGACTCCCGTAGAAGGAACTTCTTACTGGACTCCACCCCTCAAAATCTAAAATTCCATAGTTTGTACCTATTTTTCATCGTTTTTTAATTTTTCATATTCTCAGAAAAATCCAAAAAATGTGCATTAGTTTTATTTGATTTTTAGAATTTTTGGGTGATATTTTTATATTTCTATGATTTTATTTGACAGGTTTTTAGCATTTTTTTTTTATTTTGTTTTTGGTTGTTTTTTAAAAGCAAAATTCAAAACTGCTGAAATGAGAGAGATTCTGATTGCTGATTATACATAAGCATATTTCGGATTATAAAATCCGAATTAGTGAAAAATCATTTCGGATTTTAAAATCCGAAAACCTCATGGGCATTTTCGTAAAAAAAAATAGGGCGCACGAGAATAGCATAGGGTAGGAAAAGTAATAGTCTTTTGTTTACTATGCATAAATGAACAAATGACACTTTTCATTTGACCTTTTGGATTCACAATAACAATGTTATCTTAAAAAATTGAGCATAGATAAAACATAATTCGACAACATAAAACACGTAATAAAAACAACATAAAACACGTAATTAAATAAAACATAGCACATCATCACATATCAGCTAAATTAATGTCTTCGTGCGGTGCATCCAGGAGTGCCCTGATCTCTTGTAGTTCTTGGGCCGGATCAAACTTTTCTGAATTTGTTAACAGATCTGACCAACGAAGAGTCCAACTTGATCGTCCCTCTAGTACTTTACTGACCAAAGATTGAGAACATGGTTTTCACGTCGTCGTCGTTCATGAGCTTTATCCAGCTGAATCGCACACTCCCGACTGAGTCGGTCGATGGACGTCGATACTCAACACCATCCACCCTTCGTGTGTCTCTATTGTTGAGTCGGCGGTTGATTGAGACATAACAATAAAAGCATGTAGAATTATTTCAACAGAGTTTGTAAATTTGTTTTCACATTTGCTTGCAATCTAACATTCCATTTTAAGACAAACGAGGTCCTAGATTAGCAAGGTTGTCCCTGCAATTTTGAGTGACCTGTGTATAACGTGAAGTAAGTGCCCTAAATTTTTTATACGTAACACACATGCATGCTCGCACGCACGCGGGTTTGCAATTGAATAAAGATTATAAGATTTATTGATAAGAAAATGCAGCCTATTGATTTTGGTTAGGCTGTAGTTTGTTAGGTACACAATGATGGAAGTCTTTGTAATTTTTTGTCTTGTGTGAAAATTCAAACTTCACTTTTCAGTTGATCGGGATGATATAACCAACCATGCACTGTAGTATTGATTAAAAAAATACCTTAAACTTTGATCCTTTTGTCTTTTCCTCTTCTCTATAGATTTTGAAGTCTCTCTTGTATAGTTTGAGTTGGTAATCTCTTTTTATTACACATGATTCAAATTTATGGTATTTGTGAAGTTAGTGGAAAGTGGGAACTGAGAAGTTACCAACTGACTTAGCTAATAAACTTAACTTATAATTGTATATTATTGGAACTTGGAAGCAAGAACCTATACTTGTTTTTATAAATCAGTGGTTACTAAATTGATGTTCATGCAGCTAACATCATAATCTTTGATGTTGCAACCTACCCTGATGTTACCAAATTGTGACTAAATCTTTCTTTCTGACAGGAATTTAAGAGTATTGTCTATGGAGAACAACACAGTTGATGAGATGGATGGAAAATGGTTGCATGATCTTGCTTTAAATAATACGGTTCTTGAGACACTAAATTTTTACCAAACTAACCTTTACTCAAACATAACTGATATTGGCAAGGTGGGAATCAACACACAGGACACTTAAGAACTTTTTTGGATATGCATCTTCTCTAGAAGAATAATTGGTGGAGGTCCCTATGATGAAGATCTAAAGAATTATTTTGTTGTATCATTACCAACAAACTTAAGTCGATTGAGCTTGACAGATATTTTAAATGAAGAATTTGTGTTCCCTAATGCAGCCAAACTGATAAAGTTGGAACTTAGCGATGCAAAGTTGGATATGGCAGGTTATTGAACATTAATTCAAAGATGCTCTCCAACTTGGAAATCCTCGATGTAAGATTCTATAATTTTATCAATGATATGTATAATTTGAAAAAGTAAAACATTTATTTTGAATGAGCATGAGTCCATTTGAATATTTATAATGAACTAATAAACTTTTCCTCGTGGACAATCAAGGATTGCAATTGGAGACGATGGATTAGTAGCACTTGCTCATTATTGTAAGAAGCTAAAAAAAGCTAAGAATCGAAAGAGGTGGTGATGAGGATGATGATGATGAAGAAGAATACATTGTTTCCCACGTAGGACTAACTGAGTTATCACATTGCTATCAAGAGCTCGAATACCTAACTGTTTATGGATCTAACATCACAAATGAGTCGCTAGCAAAAATCGGTACTCACTTGAAAAACCTGTGAATTTCGCCTCACAAATTAATTATATCATCTCTACTTAAACTAACTTTGGGCTAAGGAATTAAGTACAACAACATTCACCCATTTCTTTCTACAAAATCTATGAAGTTTTGTGAGAACATGAGTTGGTTAACCATTAAAATCAACAGCAATCCATGAGCCTATTTTGAATTTTCTTTCTTACCCTTAAAATTTGAAAAGTTATGGATATCCCACCTTTTGCATTAGCAAGGTCGTCATTGCAATTTTGAGTGACCTGTGCCAAATGAGAAGTAAGTGCCCTAAATTTTTTTATATGTAACATACATGCGTACTCGCACGCACGCGCGTCTGCAAACACTACATCACACACTTTATAGGAAATTTCCTCATTAATCATTTTCTAGGAAATTTTATATATTTCTATTTCCTTTTATTTTTCCTTGTAACTATTTTCTTCTTAATTCAAGGGTGTCCAACACTTCAGAAACTTGAAGTAAGATATTGTTCTTTTTTAAGTGAGAATGCGCTAGTTGATGCTGCAACTAGCTTGTTCAAAGTAAATGTTGAAACAAGATTACAATATTTCAAGTATCTTTGGTACAAGGATACGAGGAATCATCATCTAATGGGCGTCATCTTTTTGCAATGGAGCAACCCAATTAAATATTGAGGTCATCCCTTCAGAAATTGTTGGTTATATTGAGCATAAGACTCAACTTTTGATGTATCACTCCCTTGTTGGACCACGAAAAGATATTCCAGATGATGTGCTAACACCTACATTTCCGCTAATGAGGGTCCGTGTTGGAAGATACATAAGTTTTGTTCATTAATCATATTATAGGGACTTCTACATATTTCTATTTCCTATTATTTTTCTTGTATTTATTTTCTCCTTAATTCAAGTAGATAATTAATTATATCATCTCTATTTAAACAAGCCTTGGGCTGAGGAATTTTTTATTTTTTTTTAATATTGAAGAGTTTCACTAATGGAAATTGAATATTACAAAATGAAGGAAAGTTCCCACTAATGGGGTGGTTACAAGCTATTTATACTAATATATATTTGAACTAATATACCACTAATCAAAGCCACCCTAAATGAGACATTGATTGCAAGACCACTGAAATAAAATAAAAAAACGGCACAAAAAGAATAAGAATACTTGGAAGTATCCTCATCCGGAAACTTTGACTTTATAAAATAAATGGACAGCTATGATTAACACCATACAAGACACGATGTATGTTAATCCACATAGCCAATACAACATGGATTTAATCCAACCCCTACCATTCTTTTTTATGGCTAATCGAGCTATCAAACAACCACCAGCGGTGGCCATGAAAAAAAAATGTAATAAAATTAAACTTGACCATATTGTTAATGTCTTGTTGAAGAGTTTTACTGTTGGATTTATTTGTTGGTACTGATGATATCGTGGCTACAAGCAATACCAACAAATTGCACCCGTTAGCCATTTGATTTAAATTATCAATATTATTTATTTATCTTGATCCATAAACAATACTTAATGAAAGAATCCCTAAAAAAAACCTAAAAAAGAAGCAAAGAGAGAAGGTTGTTGTACGGATAGAAGCAAAGGGAAGAGGATCAATGGATTGGCTGAGGAATAAAGTACAACAACATTCACCAATTTCTTTCTACAATGTCAGAACATGAGTTGGTTAACCATTAAAATCAACAGCAATCCATGACCCTATTTTGGATTTTCTTTCCGACCCTTTGAATTTGAAAAGTTGTGGATATCCCACCTTTTGCATTAGCAAGGTCGTCACTGAAATTTTGAGTGACCTGTGCAAAACGTGAAGTAAGTGCCGTAAATTTTTTAATGTTGCACACATATGTGCTCGCACGCACGCGCGTCTGCCAACACTAAACCACACACACACAAACACACACTACGTTAAATATTTAGTGCCCATGGAAAAATGGAGTCATGTGTGGTCGCACCTCCAACACACCCTCAGGGCCACCTCTAGCTAAGACAAATTGATAACAGGGTTTAATGGTACAACAATATAGGCAAAATCTGATCTTAAGTGGACAAGAGAATATGAACCTAATGCTCATCCACATTGTTATTGACGACAACATGTGAAGAAGGAATCAACTTAATGTTGCCCAATAGCATCCACCTCACATTTTTACCGTGTTGCCCAATTTAACCAAGACCATCATTAGTCAAGCCTCCACGTCGTATATATAATGCAAAACATATAAACTTATTGCACCTCAGAAAAAAAAACCTGCACCCTATTGTCAAGCGTAAAATCTGATATTCTCTCTTCGCGACTAAGCAAGACAAGGTTAAATATGTTTTATTTCTTACAAAAGTGTGCATCTTTTAAATTGGGCAAACCCTCCATTAAAACTCTTCCCTCCCCTCCTCTCCGTTGAACCAAACAAACCTTAAAAGTTCTCTTGGCGAATTGAATATATATTTTACCTCTAATGAATGTTATTTTAACAACCAAACTATATAAAGAAATGTAAGTTTTGACATAAAACTCAAAACAATAGAGAGAGAGTAAAAACATAATGTAAGTATAAGAAAAAAAGTTATGATAAAATAAGTGTATCTTTACCTGTTTGAATGGTCTAGTAAAACTTTTTATAATATACACCGCTTAAAAAAATAAAGGTTAGTTAAACATTCTTGACATTTCAAACATAAAAACCAACTTACCAAAACAAATGACTAACTTAATAACTAAAAGCTTAGATGGATTTTTACTCCTCTATTTAATTTTTTTTAGTCCCCGTATTTTTAAAACCAATTGTTTGGTTCCTTGCTTCACTTTTTTTGGAAATTTTTTGATTCATCAATTTTTTACTATTTTTTAAGAGGAACATACTCATTTAAAACACGACATTGTTTATTAGGTCACACTAAATATTTTAAGTATGTATAAATGAAAGATTATTAAAATAGGCAAAAACTCCCCATAAATTTTAACTTTTGTAAAAAAAACTCCCCTAACATTTAAGAAACTTTAAAAAAAAAATCTGAAATCGTCAAACGTTAGTCAATTACTCCATCCGTTTGTTTTGACTGTTAAACCTTATGATGTGGCATTCAACTGTACACATGGCACCTCCACGTGGACTAAACCATATGTCACATCACAGAGGGGGTAAATGACTCCTTTTTTTGTTGCTTTCTTCATCTTCTTCCTTCCACTTCTTCATCATCTTCAACATCACCATCATCATTATTCATAAAAAAATCCATAATTTTTTTTATAAGAAACAACAACCATCAACAACAATATCATCATCATCTCATTACTACACCTCCACCACCATTAACAACAATAACACCACCTAAACTAATCAACAAAAATCCATCAATCCATAAACAACAAAATCTCTAACTCTTAAACCCATGAAGATTTTGTTGAAGATGATGAAGGTGTGGGGTGTGGCTAAAATATTTTATGCTTTGCTGCATGTCACACCAACAGCTTTCCAATCCACTCCTTTGAATGAATCTCCTGCATCACACCTTTAATTTCAATTAACTTTGTTTTCATCATTTGACCCTTCAACCCTGAGAGGGTGACATCAATGCGAATCCTAAACAGGAGGGGTGGTTTCCCCCGTTGTAGTAAACTACAGCTAGCTTGGTGTTCGGATCAAAGACAGAGTTTTCCATGATTTTTTTTTTTTAAGTATGGTTTACTGGTTATGAAAATAGGGACACCAATTTATAGAGGTAATTGGGCGTCCTGGACCACAGAAATTGTCTGTGCAATGTTGGCCACAAAAAAAAATCATGTTTCAGATTATATAATCTGAAATGTCTCTCAACCTACATAAGGTACAAAGGATAATTTGGTCATTGCACATTTAAAATCAATTTTGATTCATACTATTCAAACAACATAGCTCATAAGATTCACTTTTAGTAAGTGTATCCAAACATAAATCAATTCACATCAAACTCACTTTTAACCAAAATCAATTATTTCAAACTCAATTCTATCAAAATCAATTTTCTCCGCCACTAAAGCAAACACATATTTAGATTTGAACAAATGTAACTTTTTGGTATGAATGACCAATCAAAACAATGTAAATAATTACGGCTACAACGTAACGATAAAATACTTTTTTTTTTTGACAAAACGATAAAATACTTATAAATTGATTATCTAAGGTATCAATCAATAAGACAAAAGTAAAATACACAAAATCCAAAAGTAACATTATTTCCTATTCACCCCTTCTCTCTTTTTTTGGGTAAAAAAAATTATTTACCCTTTTTTAAGGAGGAAATAGGCAATTACCCCCTTGAAATTATAAGTTTCGTCAAATCACCCCATAAAATTAACAAAACATCAATTACCCCCTAAAATTGCACATCGTTAATCAATTTACCCCCTCCGTCAAATTCTTTTACTAGTCAACATGACGTTTTGCAAAATGCCCCATGAACTTGAATTATTTTTTTTCTTACCCTTAAAAATGACTGCATTATCACTTAATTGTGGAGCATATTAGCTAAGTTTTGACGGTATTCAACCATATATGTTCCTCGAAAAGATCAAACATTAACCATGTATTAGAGCCTAATGATATGAAAGTCAGCATAGCAAAGTACAACCACACATGTCAGATGGAAAACTAATGCATGACATACATAATGAAGCACATAAATGACATATGATTGGCATAACCAAGATGTCAAAATATATAGCTTTGTTATTGCTAATTTTAACCGCACCAAAATTTCCAATTATAAAAGATCTACAGCAACGCACTTCTCTCACTTTCAAGAAAAATTACATAAACTTGTTACTTCTCTCACTTTATAAAAGATCTTAAAGGAATCATGATCTTCTTCTCCCGCTAGGATTCAAAGGAAAAGTAATAATATTATATTATGTATATTTCATTATTTTTTTAAGAGAATAAAAAACATGATAGCCACCATCCCTTTGATCTCTAATGGGGTGAAGGACAACTTGAAAAAGAAAAAACATCTGATGTCGGAACAAAGAAATGCTTTTATGATTCTTTTGTAAATATTCTTGAGTTTTAAACATTATTATAGGGTTTACTAAATACTGCCAATTTGTTCTACCATACTGCCAATATATGGTTGTATATCGTCCAAACTTAGCTAATATGCTCCACAATTCAATGATAATGTAATCACTTTTAAGGATAAGAAAAAAAATATATAAATTTTAAAGTTCACGGGACATTTTGTACGTAAGTGTAAAACTTCACAGTGGTATTTGCAAAACGTCATGTTGACTAACAAAGAATTTGATGAATGAGGTAAATTGATTGAGAGGGTAATTAAAGGTTTTGTTAATTTAAGTGGGTAATCGACGAAGCTTACAATTTCACTGGGGTAATTCCTTAATTACTTTTTTTTTTAAGATATAAATATATTGGAAAGAAAGTGAAAAATGAAAAGAAAAAAAAAACAATTCGCCTCTCTGCTTCGCCGTGTTCCGTCGTCGGCGCCGTTTTCCTGCCTCACCGTGCTTATCTGCATCTTCTTCTTCTCGTGCCTCTCTGCTTCAGTTTTGTAAGTTACATATGTCTTCCAATTCGCTTCTCAACTTAGTTTCAATGAGAACGAGTATGATCCCAGATTTTCAATAGATAATTTTAAAATTTTCATAATTTTATCCTCAAAATTAGTGATTTACTCTGTATCTACATATTAAGACAGTTAGCTAAAATTGCATGCTTGAATGACTTATTTGCAGCTTATAGCACAAGCGCTTATGTATAAGCTATTTTTATAACAAATGATAGAATAAAGTCAAATTGTTTTTTTATACGTTATAACCTGTTTTCATAAGTTATTTTGGAGAAATTATGAAAATAAGCTGAAAAAGCTTATGAAAAATGTCATAAGCTTTTTTCAAAGGAATGCAGTTGTTTTGTCCGCATCTTAACATACATCGAACGAAAGTATCTCACTATGACCAGACATTTATCAATTCACCATGCGATTGTCCTTGGAATGCAGTTGTTGCATCTTAAGATACGTTGAAGGATCCCTGGACAAAGGCTTATTCATATGGACAGGACATACTAGTATTATTGGATACTATTTTGTTCTAATTAGAGGTAACTTTGGAAAAGCAAAAAACAAATAGATGTTGCAAGGTCAAGCATTGAAGTTGAGTATTGTGTTATGGTTGATGTAACATGTGAACTTTTATGGTTAAGGAATTTGTGCATAGAACAAAAATAGTAGATAAAAACCACGAGTTGCCACACTAGGTGAATTAGGCAGTGTAACTTCAATTTCATATGTTGTTCCTTTCACATTACCCACTTTATTTGGCTCCAACACCAACAACCTTTGATTCATGGAAAATGAGTGTGTTAAAAGGCGGCGCCAACACTGTAGCATGCACTAAGTTTAGATGATTAAGTGTTGTGTTCACTTGAAAATGAAGCTCTAATTTCTGACCGTACTTTAGTTTCATTTTGGACTCCAAGACTAGAGACTCAATTCTTCGTATCAAGAACATCGTTTCTCGCATGTTCGTCCATGGATTGTGTCTCCTGTTTCGGAGTCCCAAATAAAACTAAAGTAGTGTCAGAAATTGGAGCTTCAGTTTCAAAGTGAATACAACACTGAACTACCTGAACTTAGTTCATGTCACGGTGTTGGTGCCGCCTTTTAACACACACTCATTCTCCATGAATCAGATGTTGTTGGTGTTGGAGCCAAATAAAGTGAGTAATTTGAAAGGAACAACATATGAAGTTGAAGTTATGGTGCCTAATTCACCTATTGTTGCACCTCATCGTTTTTATCTACTATTTGTGGTCTATGCACAAATTCCTTAACCATACAAGTTCACATGTCGCATTAGTCATGCACGATACTCATCTTTAGTGCTTGACCTTGCAACAACAGTTAGGTTCTTGCTTTTCCACGAGACCAGATTACCTCCAATGAGAATACAAGACGCTGAAGTTGATCTTCTATCGCCTGCCCAATCTTCATCTGAATATCCAATAATATTAGTGTGGCCTATTTCCATATAAATCAGGATCTTTTGATGTATCACATGGTGAATTGAGAAACTGACTAATGACACTGACTGGAAAGGCATTGTCTGGCCTGGTCATAGTGTGAGATAGTTTAACTTTCCAACCAATCTTCTATATCGGCCCTGGTGTGGATGGGGCTACCCCTGACTGAGATGACTAAAGCAACACTTGTTTGCATATTTTTCAGACGAAAGATCTTGGCCAGTTGCAATACTTTCTTGGATTGAAGTTGCTCAATCAAAAACATGTATTGCCATTTATCAGAGAAAATATGCTCTTGTCATTTTGGATGAAATAAAGATGGTTGATTGTAAGCTTGTGAATACACCTAGGGATCCAAATGTGAAGCTTATACTTAATTAGTAGGAGCTTTGTCCAGACCCAGGCCAATTTAGCAGATTGGTTGGAAAGTTAAACTATCTCACTACGACTGAGATGATTTACCTAATTAGGATCAGAACAACTGCATTCCAATGACTATCGAATGGTGGATTGAGAAACTGAATAATGACATTTACTGGAAAGGATCTGTCTCGCCTGGTCATAGTGAGATAGTTTAACTTTCCAACCAATCTTCTATATCGGCCCAGGTCTGGATTGGGCTCCCCCCGTATTAGGCTTATGAGGTATAAGCTTCACCTTTGATTGAGATGATTTACCCCGTTAGTCGTTGTAGATGATACTGTTATTACGAGTGATTATGGAAAGGGAATTAAACAACTAAAGCAGCACTTGTTTACACATTTTCAGACCAAAGATCTTGGTTGGTTGCGATACTTTTGTGGAATTGAAGTTGCTCAATCAAAAAGCAGGTATTGTCATTTCTCAGAGAAAATATTCTCTTGACATTTTGGAGGAAACAGGGATGCTTGAAGTTGATTGTAAGCATGTGGATACACATGGAATCAGCCATCATGAATATAAATATAAGCCATAGAATCAGCCATGATCTAACTTTTCCTCGAATCCACTTTTATAGCCTCAGGTTGTTCAATTAGGAAATGCCACCTTATTGCACATCAACATCCGCCGTGACATAAAAACTACATTTTTATAATGATTTTCATGTTTTATTTGCAAGTTTCTTTTTTAATAATATTAGCCTTGTCAAACTCTAATCCAGGATGAATATTAATATATTTTTGCTCTTGCTAGGTTACCATCTAAGATTCAGATTATAGGATTTGAGTGATTATTTAATCATTGAGCTTTTTTATGTCTGTCTGATCTTTCGTTGCTGCTAATCTATCTTTCAGATTCTAAATGACAACTAGACGATTTATTCAACTCTGCATCTATTTGTTTGCCGGGAGTTCATTTATATGGTCACCTGGAAATTGTTCTGTTGGTGATTCGGAATCAGGCCAGGTTAGTAAATAGTTGTCTATGTGTGCTGTTCCTTTCTAAGTTTGGGCCAGTGTCCACAAACTTCTAAAATAACAGCAAAGGGATCCCATTGCCCTAAAAAATAATGACATTCACTTCTGATATGCCTTCTTCCTGAACTTGACATTGGTGAAAGTTTGAAGTAAGGAATCTGTACCAGCAGTCAGCATGGTAGATCGGTAGATACTTGTAGGCCCAAGTGTGCAAGGCCCACTCAGAGTCATCCAAAGAGTAAAGTTAGAGAAGGGGGAAAAGTTAGTAACTGAGAGTGAGAGGAGAGAAATTGAAGAATGATTTGTGTCAGGGAAATCATGTTATAAGGATGCTGAGTGTAGAGGGAGGGATAGGAAGTGAAATCATCAAGTCTGTTAAGAGGTGATGAGCATCGGTTCTCTGAGGAACTTAGTTCTGTGGACATTAGGATCTTCATTCTATTGTATTTTCCTTTGATTTCCAGAAATAATATACTCTTTATTTTCCATTACTGCTCTGTTTTCCTCCATTTGACAACAAACGTAAAACTTTGTCGAATCTCTATGACATGGATCAAACACTCTATTTTCTTCCATTTACTGTTTCTGTAATCCGATTCGCATCACAGTAGATGGTCAATGTCGTCTATTTTGCTTTTAATGTTTGTACATTATCCTATCAATTGACTGCATCAGTTTTCCTTGGCAAGAGATGCAGAAGCATCGGCATTTGTTTCAACAAAAGGAATAATGAATTCACAGAACCCTTTGAATGTCAAACTAGAGTTCTTCTCTGCAAGAGCCTGTGTTATTCTTGTTGAAATGACTTATTTCAAAATGAGCATGGCACACCAACCAATGTACAATTCACATTGGTCATCAATTATCCCATAGCAAGTCACAAAGATTTTAATGTTTGATAAGATGGAAAAGTCACTCATAGTATCAAGGGAGGGTATAAGAAGTAAGTGTCGTAGTAGAGATCATATCTTAACACTGAAACAAGCAAATGTTGTTGTGCATAGTTTGAAAGCAAACCAAAAAATAAACCTAATGTCACACTAAGAATTGTATGATCGATGAGTGGTCACAAAAGACAAAGTAAAGCTAGAAGTACAATTTGTAGCGAGAAATGTGAGGTAGCCCTCACTATACAAAAGATGATTGAGTCTTGACTTAAGTGGTTTGGACACGTGTGGACAAACCCGTAGAAGTACCAGTAACAAGAGTCGATCATAAGTTAAATAGTTTAATAGTTAAGTGATACAGGGAAATGTTAGATAGATCAATAGTTAAGAGATATAGGGAAACTAAGAAAGAAAAAATCAAACCATTATAAGTGGTTTTGATGTAAATAATAATAGTCTATCTTTGGACCTAATAAATAACAAAGCTTTACGATAGAAATTGAGTGTATAGCCGGCTCCACCCGGAGAGAAAGGCTTGGTTGTTGTTTTTGATGATCTGCATTCTTTTTGTAAATAATTAGCACATTCAGTATATGTAACACTCCCATTTTACACATTCCCTGCTTTAATATGTGAGTCTTGAATATGTATTTCCAGCACTCTCATTGTTCCAGTTGACTGGTTTCTTACACATGTTCTCTTTGTTGTCACTGGACTCGACCTTGTTGGCATTGCTCCCTTCAATTCAATTAACTGATTATTTTTCTTGGTTAATTATTCCCAGATCGTAACACTCCCCCCAGTTGCCCCCTTCCTTTCTTCTTTTGTCCACGCATAACTGAAAGAGGTCTATCAGTTTTATACTCTATTCTCCTCTTATCATAGAAATAGACTGTAATAGTCATGCATTTAATCTCTATATGCAATTTTTACTCCAACAAGCCAAAAGAGAAAGTCCAATTTCCACCCCTGCTTGCAATTTTATATATTTTGTTAAATGACTGAAGAGTGTACTCATGATCTGTTGTTTTTATTGCTAGTCCTTGTATCAGTTGTGTTTAACTTATGAAATACATAAAATGTATCCAAGAATGCAGTTAACAAGCAGCACGATACATTATGTACTGATTGTGCATATCATAGTTTGATATTCTCATCTATAAGCTAGTAGGGAGTAGTAAATAAATAATCATTTCTGATTGCTAATTGGGAGTAGTAAATGAATAACCAATACAGATATGAACAAAGGTTTCGTAACCTTGCTGCATTACTCGTCTTGCTTTTGGGGAACATTGCATCCTACAGTTTTAATTTTTGTCAAGAAAATAAAATTTCAGCTTTATATTTTATAATGTTTTATAGACCATACCTTAGTTCTGCGTAAATCCACATAAGCTGGTATTTTTTTTTTCTTTTCTCTGGATGAACATTTGCATGCAGGTGTTCTTTGATACCTATGCATAATCTTGCATTCTTGCCTAACTGTAGCATAAAATATCTCATGCCTAATTTGACCTTTCTCATGCACAAAAGTACTTCCTTATAAAGTGCCATTTTTTTTCCGTGAATAATATCTCTCATTTTCATTTCAGGTGGTTGATTCCCCAAATCCTAGCTCTAATAGCAGAAATGACCAAGCTTCTTCTCCGACGAAGCAATATCTGATGCAGTCTTATTTTGACAGATATACAAGCTTACATGATTCAGATTTTGAATATTTCATGTCTCAAGAAGTCACTTCTGGTCTGTGTGAAGTGCTTCTGGAAAACCATAATTCCATGTTAAGACTGTCAGTTCTAAGACGTGATCTTGTTGGTGAAGGTTCTCATCGCCGTGTGTCTACATTAATCAAATTACAAAGCCAACAGTTGAAATCTATGTCTGAACTTTTAAGCTACTCATGTGAATTCATAGTTATTGAAAGATTGCCTTCTGGAGTTTTTGCTGATCCATTTGAATTACAACATCTTGCTCAACGTGGTGGTAAGTACTCTTAACCCACGTTTCAGATTACAAATAAAATAGAAAGTGGAAAAGAAATTTCATGTTTTCATATTAAAGATCTCCATATTTCTTCTAATTAATAACACATTTTTATTGCAGTGTTCAATGAAATAGCTGTGTTTGGTGATACAAATCTGGAGCTTCCTTCATTCTTGTCCAACCGTTCTGCTGTTGAAATCCATTTAGATGTTGATCCAAATACATTGCTACAGCCAACAGATTTCAGCATAGAGTTTCCTTTGCATGCACGATATCAAGTAAGGCTGTTATAAGTCAACTTATATCTTAATGTCACTGTTGGATAAACATGCCCTTTACATTTTCTTGAATCTGATGTTCTGCAAAGAAAGAAAGTATGTATTTTTTTAAGGTTCTATCACTCAGAAAGAATCGCCATTTTAGTCTCTAAAGTTGTAAGGGTTGGACAATTTGGTCCATGAAATTAACAAAAAATTTGAATGACTTATGAAATTGAAAATCTTCAGGAACATCGGTCCTTTTAGGTCGGTTAATTTTATCCCTAAATTTGTCACGAGTAGGGTAATATGATTAAGGATTCTTCATTTTAGAGACCATTTTGAAATTTTGTTACTTTCGAAGACCAAATTACACAACACTTGTAATTTCGGGGACCAACTCATCACCTTATATTTAATTGCTTCATCTGAAGATCATGATATGATTCTCTGTAACTTGAACCATATTAAAATACTTTTATATCCATTATTTAGTGCTATATGTTTTAATTATATACTACTATTGCTAAAGTTTGTCCTGTTCCAAGAATAAAAAAGTTGTCCTGAACAAAGTGCTATACTAGTATTGTTGTCCCTTACCAGGTAAATTGCAGTATTGCTTCATCTCACATTTTTCCCCTCTTCTTTTTGCAGCCTTTGAATGAAAGTGGCTACTCGATAGTTGAATTTGGCGCTCCAGATATGTTACTGCGCTGCAGCACAAAGGAAAAGGTGGAAAATAGCAATTGCTTGTTCAAGTTGAAAAATGATGATGCCAATCTGTATGATGCTGGTCTTGTTTGGAGAATACCATCTGGAAGAAAGGCGCATTCTGAACTTGTCTCTGCCGTTACATTTCTTGTCGCCTTGTTATCAACTCTTGTAATTGTGGTAACATCATTACGTTATTTCAATAGTAGAGTGAGCAAAGATTTGAAACAATCGTAATTGTTTTTATTGATGCAATTTTGCTTCAGTGGTTCTAACATTCAGTATTTGTTGTTTTTATTAATGCAATTTTGCTTCAGTGGTTCCTATACATTGCATTCAGTATTTTTTGCTTCATATTATTTAAATTACAAATAGGTCTCTTTTCAAATGGATAATAACTGTATGAAATCAAAGTATTACAATCGACTATCTTTTCAAATCGTTTCTTTGAAGAGTCTATCAAACTTATAAACAAATGGCTATCTCTTTAATTGGTTGTAATGGTAATTGAAGACATGCCAATGATCTCGCTCGTATTTTAGCTTCAATATTATTGATGTACCAACATATATTAAACAGTTGATTGTGAATGACTTGCTTTAAACATCCACTCAAAAAATTGATCATCTTCTCCTAAAAAATTTGATGGTTGTAATGACAGTTATGACAGGACTAAAACCAATAACAAAAAACGTGTTGGAGATGAAAGTTTGAAATAATTTTCTATAGAAACTAAAACTAAAATATGAAACTTAGAGACAAAAAATATATTTAACTAAATATTATTCAATAGAACATTATATATTTAACAATTTTTGTAAATGTGATTCAACATACATGGATGTTTGGGTGTGACATTTACAAAAATTGTTCAATAGTGTCACATTCTAGTTCGCAATATAATTTTAATCACTTATTTTTAATTTTATCATCTATAACTAATATGTACATTACTCCCGAATTATTATTCTTCACTTTGCATTTATGATAAAATACATTCAATGTTCTCGACATTAATTTGATAAAATTATTATTCTCTTTATTTTTATTTTTTTAATTTGTGTAAGAGAAACATATTATGTTACTCTTCATGAGATAGTGAAAATATAAACTATATAACCCTATAAGGGGATTGTGATTTAGAGACGTTAAGGCGGAGGAAACCATAACGATTTTAGTACAATTATGTGTGTTTTATTATGGAAGAGAAAATCAAAAAAAAATAATAAATAGGATGTGAGAGAGACACTAATATAAGACTATGATAGACAAAATCACCATAACTTTCCCGCCTTAAAATCACTTAATCCTAATAACTATAAAAGAGTGGGTAATGATTCTCTACCTTTTGCGAGGAAAAGACACCTATATTTCTCTCTATCTCTCATCTGTCATTTTCCCTCATTTTTCACTCCATATTTTTGGCCTAATGTCACCCCAAAGATAGATAGAAGCCAAAGTTGGAGATCCAAATCCCTATCAAGAGACAAGGAAGACCAAGTAGCAGGACGAGGAAAGTGCAGCAAGGAATACTATAGATGCTATCATCGGAATATTCTTTTCTTTAACAAAATTATCACACTAATAATGCAACCAAGCAACTACTATTGGATGGAGATTGCAATATAAACTCTATAAAGAGACAATAAAACAAGGAGATAAACTATTAAAAGGAAACATTTACACACCACCATTTATTTGGTTACATAGTCGCTATCAGAATGTAACTGCCAGAAATTGCCAAGAAACTCTTGTAAACGTCACATGTTCAATGAATATCATCAACGTTGTATTTTTTTATATTCCATGATTAATGACTAATACTCTTGTAAACTCTTGTAAACGTCACATGTTCAATGACTAATACTCCATGATTTATTAATATTTTTATTTTTTTATTTAGATTTTTTTAAAAAAGAAATCGATTTAAATAAAAAAAATGGAGTCTTAGTTCCAATAGAAATTTTCCACTCTTTTCACAAACCTTGTCACTTTTTCAGCTTGAAACAGACACAGATGAACAAGTTTACTCAGCATGAAAAATATAATTATGAACGAGTGCCTTCCACAAATTATCAAATACTAGTACATCTCCATACACAGCCTTTAGACCTACCCAAGCAAATCTGAAGCTTTCAGTTTTGGAAAGAAAAAAAAACTACAAAAGAAAACAGATTATCATAAATCAATGTCTTGCTGAAAAGGAGTCAGCACTGCGAATTTCGATGTTACATTTACAAGTAAAGGAAGTCAAAGAATGAATATATTCTTTATATTAACGAAACAAGAGAGCTTACAGCACAAGTTGACACATCCTTAAAACCCCCAAACACCGACATAAGAGAGAACATAACACCCCATAACAAAATCACAATATAGTGAAGGGAATTCCCACATCATGCACTGAAATCAGCTACGTCAAACTCCAATCAACCGAGACCCAGTAAAACACCACTTAAGTGACATCATCAACAAGGGAGATTCTATCTGCTGCTCTCCGTATATATTCATTAGTACCATGATGGAATTAATAGAATTGTTGACTAAGCAGCAAGAATTATGATCAAGATGAGAAGCACAATCCCAAATATGACCAAAAGCAAGCATGCCTTAAGAACAGAAAAAAACACAAAATTAGCAATTGAAGATGCACATTGCTTTGAAAGAGAAAAAAAGAAAGTGAAATCATTAATCAAGATGGTGAACAAAAACAATCAAAGTGATAGGAACCCGAATAAATATGAACAGAGGAATTTGCTATTCCCTCTGCCCAAGCCTGGCCCGAAACTAACAAACAGACTAACACCGCCGCCGCCCCCCA